>Ga0209596_1001051_pt1 | contig 24476 bp, 23 predicted proteins | sample M_130807_MF_Meta_FD_187314 | JGI IMG/M metagenome (GOLD analysis project Ga0209596, IMG submission 187314) | Freshwater microbial communities from Lake Montjoie, Canada to study carbon cycling - M_130807_MF_MetaG (SPAdes) (version 2) | ecosystem: Environmental > Aquatic > Freshwater > Lake...
ATCAGCTCCAGCAGCGGCTATCCTCAATTAGCTTGGAACAATTATGTTGGATTTAGTTATGGAACCTATTTTATTTACCGTGGAACATCCCCATCCACATTGATGATGTATGATTCTATTTCTGCATCATTCAATTCTTATACAGATATTGCTGCATTAGCGGGAATGAATTATTATGCTGTAGCTGTTTTCCCTCCGAGCGCATGTCATCCTTCCCGAATGATGGCTGCTAAAAGTCTCTCTAATGTCGGCACTGTTGCATTTACAGGTATTAATGAACATGCATTTTCTAATCTTTCTGTAGGACCAAATCCTGCAAACGATTTTCTAAATTTTACATTAGGAAATATTTCTACCGATATAACCATTGATATTATTGATATTACAGGAAGAACTGTCATAACTAGATCGTTTAAAAATGTATCGCAAGAAGCAATTAATGTGAGTGATATTTCAAACGGAAGTTATATTGTTCGATTTACTTCTGAAAACGGAAGCATGCATAAAAACATTATTATCGCGAGATAAATGATTGCTTAAAATAAAAAAGCATCCGCACGATTAACAGAAAATAATCGGCTATTCTGTGCATAGCCGTTGTGTTTCATGAACAAACTAATCGAGGGCCTTCAGGATATTTTTATAGACAGTTAGTGTCATAAAACAATTCCAATGAAAAGAAATTGGTTGCTGTTTTTGTATTTTAGTTGATTTTCAATTCATTCAAAGCTAACCAAGCCATCAGTCCAACGCCAATCTCCAAGGCTTGTTCATCAATATCAAATGAAGATGTATGGACTCCTGAAATAATCCCCTTTGCTTTATTTCCTGAACCTAAACGATAAAAACATGCCGGCACCTGTTGTGAATAAAATGAAAAGTCTTCCGCTGTCATCCTTAATGGAAGCTCTTCCACATTTTCTTTTCCTAGATAGTCTTCTGCTGCTTTCCAAGCATTCCCTGTTACTTGTTCGTCATTTACTAAAAACGGATACCCATTTTCAATAACAAAATCACATACACCTCCCATTTTTTTGGCAATGTCTTCCGCCATTGCTCTCATTTTAACATGGGCTTCTGCTCTCCATGATTCATTCATGGTGCGAAATGTACCTTCCAGTTTCACTTCATCCGGAATGACATTTGTTGCGCCATTTCCAGTAATCTTGCCAAAAGCAAGCACAGTGGGTGCTTGTTGCTCCGAAAGCATAAATGCGTTATTCAACTCTAACAAAATTTGGGAAGCAATTAAAAGCGGACTATTATAATCAGCAGGCATTGCGGCATGGCCACCTTTGCCTTTTACCGTAACATAGATCTCATCGGTACTAGCCATATACATGCCTTTTCGGAAGCCTACTTTACCAACTTCCATACTTGGAAAAACGTGTTGCGCAAAAATACGTTGAGGCGTTGGATCTTTCAATACGCCTTCTTTGATCATCAAGGAAGCTCCACCAGGTAATTTTTCCTCACCAGGTTGAAAAATCAATTTTATAGTTCCTTCAAATTCATCTTTTAATTCATTCAAAATTTTTGCAGCACCCAAAAGTGAAGCACTATGAACATCGTGTCCGCATGCATGCATCACACCTACATTTGTTGATTTATAGTCACAAGTAGTGGATTCCAAGATTGGCAAAGCATCTAGATCGGCGCGTAAAGCAATTATTTTTTTTGATGGATTCTTTCCTTCGATCAATGCTACAATGCCTGTCTTCACCATTCCTTGTTTAAAAGGAATTCCATATTCTTTTAATTTGGACGCTATGAAGTCGGAAGTTTTAAATTCCTCAAAAGATAATTCTGGATGAGCATGCAGATGTCTGCGAATAGAAATTGTTTCGGAGAGGTAGTGCTTTGAAAGACTTTGGATCTTGAATTTTAATTCCGACATATTATTTACCGATGATCATTTTTAATGCAACCAACAATAGGAACATACCAAATATTTTTTTGATGAGATTTTGATCAATTGAAATAGCAATCTTTGATCCAATAAAACCGCCTACTATAAAAGTGGAAGCTATAATTAATGTCATTTGAACATCCACATAGCCTGCCTTGTAATAATTATATACTGCAAATATTCCCACAGGTAAAAGCAATACAGCTAAAGACGTACCTTGGGCCTGATGTTGGCTCATACTCATAAAATAAACAAGAGCAGGCACAATAATAATTCCGCCACCTACACCTACTAAGCCACTCAACACACCAGCCATCAATCCAATACAAAGCAGAATAATTAGTGTTGTCATATTTGAATATTTTTTTTTCAATTTTTTAGAAATCAAGACTTAATGAAAGATACCAAACAGGTTTCAAAATAATTCCATCTTGCACGCCCCAAGCTTTATCAATACGAATAAAATATCCGAATACTCTACTTCGAACACCCCAACCATATCCACCGATCAATGGATTATGTTGAGATTTAAGCGTAATAACCAATGGTGTTATGCTGCTGCCAATGACACGTGTATTTAACGAGTTATTTTCATCGTAAGGTGACCTTCCTGCCCATGCTGTTCCAAGATCACCAAACCCGACGATTTGAAAATTCTGAATAAAATCGGAACGAATCGGTCGTTTAAATAAATATTTAAAAACTGGCAATCGTAATTCACTATTGATAACGACAAAACTATTTCCATTTCTTGCATTCTGATAGAAACCTCTCATATTAGTAGCAAGGGTTTGATACGCATAATGCTGATCGGTGGCGATGTTGGTTGTATTATCAAATTTCGCATTGAACCAATTGTCGACACCCCCCATATAATAAATCAATCTATTATTTCCGAAAGAGGTGCTTGCAGCAATCCTGTTTGCCCAGATGAGGTCACGATGTCTTGCAGCAATCCTGTTTGCCCAGATGAGGTCACGATGTATCTTTTTGTAATATCGAGCATCAAATCCGACAACAAAGAAATCTGTTTTTGGTTTGTCCACCTGACGATAGTATTCACCAAACACCTTTGCACGTGCTCCATTGTACAAATTCAATCCTTTTTTAATTGTATTATCAAACACATACTCTCCTTTCGTAGAAACCCAATTTTCATAACCGTTGGGCTTTTTCAAATTATTCATATCGGTAGAAGTATATACGGTTCTATCATTTCTGTAATTGATAGATCCACGAAGACTTGCTACCTCATTGAAAGGATATTTTAAAACATATTTTATTTCGTGACTGTATATTTTAACAATGGCAGAATTGTCAACAATATCTAACAACGATTGACGGTGCAAGACAATTTGTTTGTCAACATTTTTCATCCGATCCTCATAACTCATAAAAAATTCGTTACTATTAAAATCGCCTGAAAATCTAACTCCACCAACTATCCTGAAATCTTCAAACAGATCGCTAACGCCAACTTTGAAAAATGCATTAATTCCAGGGTTCAAATAAATTGGACTTCCACCACCTGAAAATTTTTGATACGATGCGTTTAAAAATGAATTATCTATTTGAGAAACTATATAATCTACAGAGAAAGCTCTATTGTAGTTTCGTTGTTTACCTGATGTGAATTCTGTTGTTCTGTTTTTTGAAAGAGCAGTATCTGTTTGAACTTTTGGTTGTTCAACCGAAGGTGTTTTTGCTGATTTTCCCAATTCATTCTCAAACTGATAATTATTGATATCAATCTGGGATGAATCTTTTTTGACTGTTTCGGGTGGAGTAACAATTGCTTTTATATCATTTACTGCAGGAGTCTCATTTAATATTTTATTTTGCTCATCTGCTTCTAACTGTTCTTTCTTTTCAATTCTGTCTTTATAGTCACGGTAGGACGTGTTTTTCAACTTCACCGCTGCTATGTTTGTTAGCAATGGAGAAACAAACAGTCTGTATCGGCCGTTTTGAAAAATGATCTCCGAAAATTTATTTGACTTTACATTTACATCCTGCTCCAGAATACTTCGAGAGTAATTTGTAATTGGGAAAGAGGTAACGACTGTTCGGTAATGTGCTGAAGTATCAACATAAGCAATGACACTATCAAACCGAGCAACATAGCGATTTCGAATACCGTTCAAATCACTCAAATATGAAATATGAGTACTATCAAAATCAGAAGGGTATGTTTCATCAACACCGGGAGTGTTTGTAACACGTTTCAAGACTCTTGACTTGGTCACGTTATCAAACACAAACAGATCCTTGTGAAGCTGTGCAGGCTCCATTTTTCTTCTTGCATCATAAAACAAAGTATCGATAGGTCTGTTGGAAGTAAATGCAATTTCTTTTGAGCCATGAACAAAACGAGGTGTTAAGTCATCATAAATATCTTTCGTGATCTGATCGTATGCACTTGAGGCTGCAGTAAAAACATAAATATCCGTTTGACCTTTTTGAACTGCTGACATCACAAACTTTTTCCCATCATCATTATAGGAATAATCAAGGATCTTTTCAAAGCCGGTAATGTTACGTTCTGTCTTCTCTTTGGTAGCGACCTCGTATGTGGTTAACACTAAATAATTTTTACGCTCAATAATATATGAGAAAAATTTTCCGCTTGGGTGCCACGCCAGCAAAGGGAAAGAATAATCGTTGATACGATCAATCTTCTGACCAATCTTTAAAATTCTGTTTGATTTCTTTTTCTGAACATCATACAGCCAAATTTTGCTTTGACCTAATTCATTCGTTGTATACAACACATAATTCCCATCAGGGCTAACTTTAAGATTCTGGTACACCCTTGCAATCCTAGGTTTTTTCAAGATGGGGATATCTTTCGGAAAGGACAGTGTGGAATCGTTTTGAATATATTTTCCTTGATATCCTTCATAACATTCCTGCCATAAATTTTTCATAGAAATCCCTAATACGAACAAGGTAGAATTATCAATATTACGGCTGACCCTAGCCATATATAGAATATTGGAAATAACCGCCTCACCATAGTTGTCAGCCACATGCTTCCACATAGCGTGTCCAGCATAAATGGCATCCACTCCTTCTAAACGATTGATGTTTTTATACCTTCCGCTTAATACACCATCTTTCACATGATTATCAATATCGGAATTCCAATCATTAGCAACATAATCAATAAGGCCTTTCACATACCAATCTGGCAAGTTCAATAACGTACTGTTCTTGATTACATCCCTTACATTCCCCCCATACATCATTTGATTGATGATTACTTCCGCCAAGCCGGCACGAATTTGTGCATCCAACTTATTGTGATCCCCTTCGTAATACAAAATGATTTTTGTTCCCACAATTCGAGAAACACCCCCTGTATTATAATCTTCTTGAGTGGAAAGGCCTATATTACTTTGTTTGAAATCTGACTGTTTATTATAGATAATAAAGTCTAATTTTTCAGCAAAAGAATAATCGAAAAGCTTTTCAACTTTTTCCATTTCTTTTTTTGCCGATTTCGAAACATAATTGGCTATCTCTTTTCCTTGCTCATAGAAATAAACATTATAGCGGTCATAGTCATAATACGTCCAGAAATAACTTTCGTATTTAACACGATTTTTCCCGAAGTCAGTTTGAGAACCACTATAAAATTGTGCTCTTAATACATTATTAGAAAAAATAATGAATAAGACAACCAATGAGACACTGGTTTTTTTATAGATAGTAGAGGAAAATAGGTTCAATTATTCGTCAATTAGAATGCTAAAATACTAAATTATGAGAGCATTAACAAGTGTTTTCGAGCACATAATTTTGCTACTTTTGTAACGTATAGTTAGCCCATTTATTATGATCTCAATTCATTCCTTTACTTTTAATCCTATTCAGCAGAATATGTATCTGCTTTTTGACGAAACCAAAGAATGTGTAATTATTGACCCTGGCTGCTATGACGACAAGGAAAGAACTATTCTATCTAAGTTCATCAGCGACAATGCCCTAAAACCAGTAAAACTGCTAAATACGCACTGCCATCTGGATCATATTTTCGGAAATAGATTTGTTGCTGAAAAATATGACCTGAAACTAGAGATCAACAAAAAAGACTTACCTGTCTTAGATTCATTTAAAAAGACTTGCGACCTATACGGAATGAATTGCGACCCATCACCTCAACCATCTGTTTATCTAGAAGAAGGTGATATCATTGAATTCGGAAACTCAACATTAGAAATCCTTTTTACCCCGGGACATTCGCCAGGTAGCATTACATTCTATAACACTGAACAAAAATTTATGATCGCTGGAGATGTTTTATTTTACGGAAGCATTGGACGAACGGACCTTCCGGGAGGTAGCCACGAAACGCTTATTAATAATATCAAAACAAAATTGTTTCCATTGGGTGACGACTTTAAAGTATACAGCGGTCACGGACAGATGACTAAAATTGGATTTGAGAAGAAGAACAATCCTTTTCTGACCTAAGATAGTAGGCGGTTAACACAGATTTAGAGGATTAAAACGGATAAAAAAAACTAAAAAACTTTACGCCTTAGCCTCTTTACAGCAAAATTCATGAAACTCCAAACTGGAAAATACAAACATTACAAAGGCAAGGAATACGAAGTTATTGGCATTGCAAAACACAGCGAAACACTGGAAGAATTAGTCGTTTATAAAGCTTTGTATCAATCAGAGGGAGAAAATATATGGGTGCGACCTTTGGAAATGTTTTTGGGAGAAATTGAAAACGAAGGAAAGAGAATAAAACGCTTTGAATTTATTACTGAAAAATAATGTTTTGTCTAAGTATGCCCCTTAAAATAGGGAGGGTGGAAATTTCTGCGAAATAGCCCCTAATTAACCGCTTAAAATAAACCCAAGCAGAGTGGAACAAGCTGGCCCCATACTTTTTAGCCCTATTATACTATTTTATCAAAATGAATTACTAATTATTTTATCATATCAAATCCACAATAAGGGATCAATACTTTAGGGATTTTTATTCCATCAGCTGTTTGATTATTTTCCAATAAACAGGCTACTATTCTTGGTAATGCTAAAGCACTTCCATTTAAAGTATGAGCCAAAACAGGTTTTCCATCTCCTTCCTTAAAACGCAATTTCAAACGATTACTCTGAAATGTTTCGAAATTAGAAACAGAACTTACTTCCAACCATTTTTTTTGTGCTGTCGAATAGGTTTCAAAATCGTATGTTAATGCAGAAGCAAAACTCATATCACCTCCGCACAATTTCAACGTGCGGAAAGGCAATTCCAATTCACGCAAAAGTCCTGCAACGTATGAACGCATATCTTCTAAGGTATCATAAGACTTGTCAGGATGTGATATTTGAACAATTTCAACCTTATCGAATTGATGCAACCTGTTTAATCCACGCACATGAGCTCCGTAACTTCCTGCTTCTCTTCGAAAACAGGGTGTATAGCCGCAATTTTTGATTGGTAATTGATCCAATTTTAATATAACATCACGGTAAATATTTGTTATAGGCACCTCTGCAGTAGGAATTAAATATAAATTATCGATTGTTGCATGGTACATCTGACCTTCTTTATCTGGCAATTGACCAGTTGCATAACCAGATGCTTCATTCACTAAAATAGGTGGTTGAATTTCTAAATAACCGGCAGCTGTTGCTCTATCTAGAAAAAAATTAATTAAGGCTCTTTGTAAACGAGCTCCTTTTCCTTTATAAACTGGAAATCCCGCTCCGGTTAGTTTCACCCCTAATTCAAAATCAATAAGGTCATATTTTGTTGTGAGCTCCCAATGAGGTTTTGCGCCATCGTATAACAAGGGTATCTCACCTTCTTGATACACATTTTCATTTTCTTCAGGGGTTTTACCTCTAGGCACATTAATATTAGGGGTATTGGGAACCTGAACCAACAATTTATTTTGTTGCTCTTCAATAGCTTTCAACTGTTCAGATAATTTAGTTGAACTTTCTTTTACAGCTGCACTTTTGTTTTTCAAATCGTCTCCTTCCGCTTTCTTTCCCTGTTTATAATGATCTCCAACTTGCTTTGCAATTGTATTCGCCTCATTCAATAATGAATCTAACTCATTTTGAGTCCGTCGGCGATCATTGTCTAATTCCAAAACCTGCTCTAGGATTGGTTTTGCATCAAAATTTTTAATCGCCAGGCGAGCAATTGCTTCGTCTTTATTTTCGCGGATATAGTTGAGTTGTAGCATAAATAAATTTCAGATATTAAAAATCAAGTATTAAGAAGGAAATGAATTGTAAAAAAACAAAAAAATCTCCCAAACTTCCATTGAAGCTTAGGAGATTTTTAAAAAAATTAGAATAACCTTATGCTTCAGCAGTAAATGGAACAACCGAAACAAACGATCTGTCATCACGTTTTTTTCTGAATGCTACTGTACCGTCAACTAAAGCAAATAATGTATGATCTTTACCAATACCCACGTTTTCACCTGGATTATGTTTTGTACCTCTTTGACGAACAATGATATTGCCCGCAATAGCTAGTTGACCACCATAAATTTTAACGCCAAGGCGTTTGCTATGTGATTCGCGACCGTTCTTAGAACTACCCGCACCTTTTTTATGAGCCATTTTTTCTTAAATATTAAATTATTAATTAAAAATTGAAACGTTCAATTTTTTATTCTTCTGTTTTTTTAGCTGCTTTTTTTGCAGGTGCTTTTTTTACAGCCGCTTTTTTAGGCGCAACTGCTTTAACTTCTTTAGAAACAGCTTCCACTTTTTCTACTTTAGCTTTTGGCGCTTTTTTCTCAACAGCAATCTCATCTTTCAATGTTTCTCCTTTACCTAAAATCCCTTGAACTAGGATTTGAGTAAGTTGTTGACGGTGACCATTTGATTTTTGGTACCCTTTTCTACGTTTCTTTTTAAATACGATGACTTTGTCACCTTTCAGATGCGAAAGAACTGTTGCAGCTACTTTTGCACCATCAATTGAAGGAGTTCCTACTTGAACTTTTCCGCCATTGTCAACCAACAATACTTTGTCGAATTCAACTTTAGCACCTTCGTTAGCATCTAGGCGGTGAACGTATACTTTTACTCCACGTTCTACCTTAAATTGTTGCCCGGCTATTTCTACGATTGCGTACATTTTTTAGGTTTTTATTTGTTTATAATTACCCAAGCATTTTTATCTTGGGGGCACGAAATTAAGCATTTATTTGAATGTGGCAAAAAAAATACGTTTTTTTCCTTAAAAACATTCAATCAACTAGCTTCCAAAGGCTTTTTATTTACTAGATACACGCCAATCAAAATTAGCCCAATCCACAGAAAATGAAGCATTTGTACATTTTCTCCATCCATTATTCCCCAGCCCATGGCAACAACAGGAATTAAATAGGTGACTGAGGAGGCAAACAAAGCATTCGTATTCCGAATGAGTACATTGAAAATGATCACAGAAAGAGCTGTTCCGAATATAGCTAAAACACTTACATAACCCAAGCTATTCAAAGCCATTGGATTGTTGGCGAGCCTAGTAGTGAAATCTGTAAATCCAAATAAATATAGCCCGGCAATCGGACCAATAAACATCAGCGCCCAAACTGTGGCTGTAATTGAATTTACATCGTTCAACGACTTTTTAATAATATTCACACTTAATCCATAACAAATAGTGGCCAGAACAACATAGAATCCAAATAATAGATTATTGTCGGTATCTACTCTTTTGCCTACCAACAACAATCCGATGGCACCTACAAATCCGATCATAATGCCAAAAGCATTGATCCACCTGGTTTTGGTTTTGAATAGCAAAACCCCTAATAACAGAGTAAATAATGGAGTTAGGGAATTTAACATTCCAGTTAGTGAACTGCTTATCCCTGTCTCCGCTTTTGTAAATAAAAATGCAGGAATAAAATTCCCCAAAACACCCATCCCTAGAAAGCCTTTCCAGTGCTTCAACAAAGGTTTTTTCACGTGTTTGAAAATCAATGGAGATAAAAAAAGAAACGCGATCAGAATCCGCAATGCCGCTACCTCATCACTTGAATACACATCAAGTCCACGTTTCATCAAAATGAAGGAACTACCCCATGTAAGGGCAAGAACGATTAATATGATCCAATTTAGAACTCTGTTATTCATGGCTAAATTTTAAGCCACAAAGATATTACAATTGTTGAATGATGAATATCGTTTGTCTATTCAAAAGGAAATTTCTGTTCCGGTATTCCTGTAATTACTTTTTTCAGAACGATAAGCCCTTCAATTTTTCCGAAGCCTTTTTTGAATAGAAACCTTTTTCAAAAGCAATTTCATTTAACAACTCTTTTGCTTTAAGTTTGTTTCCTAACTTAAGGTTCACCAAAGCCAAATTCCATTTTGCTTCCGGATGAAACACATTGTTTTCGTTCTTTAAGACTGCTTCCAAATTCTTAATTGCACTGCCATACTTTCCAATCTGATAAAAAGAAACTCCGCTGTAAAACAAAGCATTTACATCGTTAGGAATAAAATCAAGCAACAACTGAAATTCATTGATTGCTTTGCTATACTTCCCTTTATTAAAATATGCAAGACCATTCCTCAAAACTATGTCGGCAGCAATCGTTTGAGTAATATCCGACTCAGCAAAATTATTTTGATTTTTTTGATTTTCCCTAAAGGAAGGAGTCCCACTTTTATTTTCGAATTGAAGCTTCGTGCAATTGAAATAAAAATTTTGATAGTGAGTCACTTTCAAATCATAAATATAGATGACATCCGCATTAAAAAACTCTGTTTTAATTACAGTGTTCATTTTATTATCAGGCTCAACAAGGCTAACAGTTATATTTTCAATCGGGTCAACAGAAATTACGTTTCTGAACAATGAGTTACTAAACGGACGAATTCTCTTTCTTTCCGTTTTTAACTTTACATCTTTGTTAGCAGATAATACACTTGAAAGGATCCCATTTTTAATAACAGGGGAGACAACTTGTGAGGATCGTTCTAATGGGTCCACTTTTGCTGTGTTGTTATAAAAAGAATTTGCAAAACTATAGAAACCGAATATTCCCGCAATAGAAAGTACGACCAAAATGGCTCGTGCCAAAATTAACAGGTTTGTTTTCGAAGCATTTGTATTCAGATCGACCTGATGACAAATGGCAGCAACATCAGAAAATGAAAAAGGAATGGCAGCAAAACCGTTAAGCGCACAAGCGCACAATTCACAAGAAGAAATGTGCTTATAGGTTTGAGCGCTTTCAGACGCATTGCTTTTATTTAAAGCATGTGCTTTTAGCTGATCGAAAGAAAGGCAATTCGTGTAGGTATACATTTTCATGGGGATTTTTATCTCAGTTCCGTTAAAATCATTTTTAAGTTCCGTTTTCCATTTTGAATATAACTTTTCACTTCATTAACGGAATAGCCTGTCATTTCAACTATTTGGATGTAACTCATATTTTTCAAATAAAACATTTCGATACATTTTTTTTGAAACGGATTTAATGTTTCTAACGCTTTTTCCAACTTTTCAATTTTCTGAGCCTCTGCTTCAACAAGATCCTTATCTGTTTCAACGGATTGTAATTTAACTTCATAGTGGTATTCCTGATCTCGATTTAATTGGGTTTGAATTTTACGCAACTCCGAAATACAATGATTACGAACAACAAAAGTGAGCCAACCTTTAAAATTTTCTACTTCACGTTTTTTCAATTCAATAAAAAGTTTTTCGAAAATCTGGATCACTGTATCTTTTGCAACATCTTTATCTTTAAAATAGTGAATGCACATCCCCAGCACCAAATGGGCATAGCGTTTATAGAGCTCACCAATTAATTGTTTGTCGGCACACACTTTATATTGTTGCACCAACGCATTGTCGGATAAGTGACTATAGCTTGAAGTTGAAAAACTCATAATCCCATTTTTTTAGAATGATCCGGAATCGGTTCTTGATAATTATGACGTTTTGAATTATCAGATTCCACATTGTTTAACTAATTAGCATGTAATTAAGTTTTTGAGAATGAGTAAGCGGTTGATTTTGTTACTAAACGGTTTGTAAACATTTTTTATGGAATGTGGATTCATAGAGCGTCTTGATTGCAAACAGCGGATAGCAAATCCTTTCAAAAAAACTAAATCAATTCACCTAAAAATAAAACCTATGAAAACAATAAAATTATTTCTAGCCATCACCTCTTTATCAATTGCAGGTTCGCTAACAGCACAAGTAAACGGAATAATAAAAGGAAACATTCTTGATGAAAAAGGGAAGCCGATGCTTTTTGTTCCGATAGCACTTTTTCAAGATTCAACAATCATAACATCAGCCACAACAGATGAGAATGGGGAGTTCACCATGAAAGAAATAACACCTGGCAAATACAACTTAAAAGCATCCTACCTGGGATATAAAACGCTACTCTTAAAAGACGTAGTTACGCATCCCAACAAAACAGCATATGTTGACATGAAGATGAGCTTGTCTGATAATACCTTAAAAACAACAGTAGTAACTGCTCATTTCCATGAAACAATTATTGACAAAGATTTTTCGACATTAACCCCAATCAGCATCGAACAGATTGAGAATAGCGCGCTAGGCAAAACCGACATCGTTGCTTTAATAACCAGTTTAACACCCGGAATAGTAGCAACGGCTGATGGAAGAGATATTCACATCAGAGGCTCTCGTGTAGGAACAACAGGATACATTGTTGACGGAATGAGAACTATGGGGGTTCCTGAAATTCCGGGGTTGGGAATAGCAGGAATGGAGGTTCTTACAGGAGGTGTTCCAGCAGAATATGGAGATTGCACAGGAGGAATCGTAATTATAAGCACCAAAGAATATAAATGGGAGGCCAGCAGAAAAAAAATTGCACAAGATGCAAAAAGGGAAGCAGAAGAAGAAGGGAATGAATAAGCCTATTTTTAAAAAAGTAAAAGAACTGCACTTAGCAGTTCTTTTACTTTTTATTTTTTATACATAAATTGAACCCTAATCCGAATGTAATTCTCATTTCTTGCAAAGAAATTGGATGAGGGGCTTTGGATAAATGGTTCCCATAAACATAACGAGTTTCCATGAACAAATGAAAGTAACGTTCGAAAAAATAATTAAATCCAACACCTACTGTCGCCAAAGGAGAAAAGGCTCCGGGAAAAGTTTCTGTCTTTGTAGTATTATTCGGTGGAGATGTATCTGTTGCTTTATAGGATGAAGTATATGCAATACCGGGTTGTAAAACGACATATGGATCAAAATTACCTTTGGTGGTAAAATGATACAGTGCACCTAAATAAACAGCTGTAAAATCCTTTAGGCCGATGGAGTCTGACGTTAATCCTGAACTGCCTACCAAATAACTGGCAGAACCTCTGATAGAAATTCTGTTGTCAAGATAGTATTCCATATCACCATCTAAATGAACATTGCTTAAATTGTCTTTAAACATATATCCGGCCATGATAGAGCCATCGGCTCGAACCAACCCTCTCTTTATAAATTGCGAGCTTTCTTCCTGAGCAAAGGTTGCTAAAGAAAAACCAAGAAAGAAAACGATGAAATATTTTTTTAGCATGTTATTGAATTTAATGAAACGTATTTTATTGAACCGTAGATCATTTATTGTGTTTTTTGTTCCACATATCAAACAGCAGCACATTCATACTTAGGTTGATAAGCATATGTCCTTCGATACCACTGATCTTATCCATTGTGATCAACACATCCTTTTTTCCATCCACTTCAAAAACCTGAGCATTTACTTCTTTTCCAAGATGCATCATATATTGCCCTGTCAATGAAATATCCATTCTGTCGGTGAAATTATAATGCATTCCTAATCCTGCTTGAACAGCACTACTCCATTTTTCTTTGAAGACATCACTATTGTTTTTCGAAACTTTTGTATAGTCAAAACAATGTCCGGCCAAGATATAAGGTGTTATTTTCCTTTTGATGGTTTTGCAATTGAAGGGATAGGCCAATACGGACCATCCAATATGCATATCCTCTCTTTTAGCCAACCCTTTTATATCAGTTGTTAAATAATCGGCAAACCAGTCCGTATTGAGTCGGTCAAGCAGACGAATGCGGAATTGCCCACCAAAACCAAATCCCGAAGCTCCAGCATCGCTAAACGCGCTAAAGGCAGACCGAACACCCAACTGAAAACATCCACTAACAGTATCGGAATGCTGCTGCGCACTACTCAAAGTGGGAATTAACAAGCAAAACAAAATTATTTTTTTCATGATGAACATTATTTAATGTTGTTTGTAGTAAGTAAAACTAAAAAATAGTTTGGTTTATTATACGAAAAAACAATTATTACCTTTACATCATAAAATAAACGAATCGATTTAACATGAAAAACAATCCACACAAACCAATTGTTATCTGGCTGCTGGCAGGTTGCTTCTTAATATATGCAATGGTTGTAATAGGAGGAATCACACGGTTAACACACTCCGGATTATCCATGGTGGAATGGAACCCGTTAATAGGATCCTTGCCTCCAACAAGCGATGCAGCCTGGCAGATCCCCTTTGAAAAATACAAACAATCACCAGAATATCAACTCATCAACAATCAGTTTACCCTAGAAGAATTCAAATCCATTTATTGGTGGGAATATATTCACCGATTATTAGGTAGGACAATAGGTGTCATTTTCCTTGTTCCGTTTGTATATTTCTTGGTAAAGAAAAAATTCGATAAATCATTTTTAAAAAAAATGTATGTTTTACTTTTTTTAGGTGCTTTGCAAGGAGCACTTGGCTGGTTCATGGTAAAAAGTGGACTGCAAAAAGAGCCGCATGTCAGTCATTACAGACTAGCAGCTCACCTCATCAGTGCGTTTACCGTTTTTGGATTTACATTCTGGTATGCAATGGATCTTTTGTATCCAAAAGATATTGTTGAAACCAAAATATCTAAAAGAGTTAGAGGATGGTCACGAATTATGTTTGGTGCCATTGTATTGCAAATTATTTACGGTGCTTTTGTAGCAGGATTAAAAGCAGGATTATTTTACAACACCTACCCAATGATGGGGCATTCATTGATGCCAGATACAGTTACTTCATTTGAGCCCTTCTGGAAAAACTTTTTGGAGAATCCTTCTGGCGTACAATTTTTGCATCGCTACATAGCTATTGCTGTTGCTATATTAGTCTTGTTTGTTTGGGAAAAATCCAGGTTAATGGAGTTAAGCAAATTACAGCGAAGCGCCTCTAATTTTATGATGAGTGTTGTTGTTATCCAATTTTTATTAGGGGTGATTACTTTAATATATTCTGTTCCTGTAACAATGGGAGTATTGCACCAAACAGGCGCTTTCTTTTTATTTGCTTCTTCCTTGTTTTTTATTCACAGCCTGAGGAAGACTGCCTGAAGACGCTGTTTGTTTTTTCCATTCAAATGTATCTATCATTCGATAGATATCTTTGCGGATATAATCAATCACAGGAGAAATCGAATCTGTATTTGGTACTGCATTAAAATAGAGTGCGCCACGAATAAAATTTTTGGTGCTGTCTGTTAAGAAGAACTGAATAGAAGATGCTGCATTCCCTCCAATCTCATAGATCAATCCGTATACTTTTACAGAATCCCTTGATACTAATTTATCTTCGATACTTGATGCTTTTACCTGATGCTTATTCACATAATCATATGTTTCTTGCAGATTATTATCCAAATCACCATCAAGTGATTTATAAGTCAGATTTATTGTTCCATTAAGAGTAGGGAAATTTAAATTGAGCCAACTTGTTTTTGCATCAGGACTTTTACGTATCTCCACTTTTGAATATACTGGGATATCAAATGTGAAAGGAAAGATTGAATCATACGTCACATACTTCTTTTCTGGTAGATGCAATCTAAAATAAGCGTGTGGTTTTGGAACAATCGTATCATCATCATTGCCACAAGCAGGAAGATAAACACAACTTATTAGAATCAAAGCACAAGGTAAGAGGCCTATTAATTGGTACTTTCTAAATGATCCAATACGATTATTTTTCTTCATCTCTTTCAATTGTAATTTTCACTCTTTTTATCTTTCTGTTATCAGCAGATTCAATAGTAAACAATAAATTTTTAAATGCGATCTTCTCATTTTTTGTTGGAATCCGGCCTTCAATTTCTATGATTAATCCGGCCAACGTATCCGCTTCTCCTTTTGCATCCTCAAAGGCTTCCCCATCAATTTCGAGTATACGATAAATGTCGTTAAGAGGCGCCTTTCCTTCAAACACAAAATTGTTTTCATCCAGCTTGGAGTAGATCAGATCATCATCATCAAACTCATCATTAATTTCACCAACAATTTCCTCAATAATATCTTCGAGTGTGACAATACCTGAAGTTCCACCATATTCATCTACGACAACGGCTAAATGAATTTTCTTGGACTGAAACTCACGAAGAAGATCATCGATCTTTTTGCTTTCTGGTACAAAAAACGGAGGTCGAATTATTTTTAGCCAATTAAAATCATCTGCTTCATCAATATATTGCAAGAGATCCTTTGCATACAATACACCTGTTATATTATCTAATGTTTCGGTATAAACTGGAACTCTTGAAAAGCCATATGACGTGAGATCGGCAAGCAATTTTTTAAAATCAACTTTGCTTTCAAAGGCAGTAACATGCGTCCTTGATTGCATAATCTGCTTGACATCTGTATTTCCAAATTTTACAATCCCTCTTAATATTTTATGATCTTCTTCCGGTATATCTTCATCGGAAGTAAGTTCCAAGGCTTGCGATAACTCATCGACAGAAATATTATGCGATCTAGGCTTGATTAATTTATCGAGCAAAGAAGTAGCGAATATCAAAAACGTGCTGATAGGATAAAATATTTTCTGGAGCAACTGAACAAAATAGATGAGCACACGTGTTGCTCGCAAGGGGTTTTGTGTTGCATAAATCTTAGGAGTTACCTCCCCCACCAAAAGTATCAAAAATGTAACCGCAACTACCTGAATTATAAAACCTAAAAAATGATCCTGCGTAAAATCAAACAGTTCATTCATCACAAAAGTAGAAAGAATAACAATGGCAATATTAATGAAGTTAACACTAATCAAAAGTGTAGCAAGCAATCGCTTTGGTGTTTCAATAAGATGAAGTATTTTTTCATCGAGCTTGGTCCCCGAAGACTTTAAGTCATCCATATCCGTTGGTGAAAGGGAAAAAAAAGCGGACTCTGCAGCCGAAACCAAAGCAACAATAACTAATAAAATAAGCATGCACAGGATAGCCAATAAAATGCTTATTGAAAATGGCTTTACAACAATAGTAAGGAAAGGTGAAATTGTATTAAGCAGAAGGGTACTCGTGACGGCCAATGTTAGTGTTTTTAGATATACGTGCGCAAAGATAGTAGTTTGAAAATAAATGGTCTTTTATTCTATAATCAGAATGGTAAATCATCTCCAGGTTTTGGTATATTTAGATTTACATCTTCATTTCCTGAAGAAGAAGAGTTATTTTCCTTTTTACTTACAATTGTAAATGTATCACCAACAATTTCTGTTGTATAACGTTTATGACCTTCTTTATCGTCCCAGGAACGTGTGCGTAATTTTCCTTCCAGGTAAATGGTCATCCCCTTTTTCAAGTATTTTTCTGCAACTTCGGCCAAGCCTCTCCAAACAACAATGTTATGCCATTCTGTTTGCTCTTGGCGTGCACCACTTTTATCCTTGTATGAATCGGATGTTGCTAATGTAAAATTAGCAACTGCAGCACCACCTTCCAGATGACGAACTTCTGGATCTTTACCTAAATTACCAACTAATATTACTTTATTAACGCCTGCCATGATAGTGATTTTTTTCAAAACAAATATACGGAAGGATCAGAGGGAATGCAAGTGTTTAAGAAAAATTTAAATGATGTATTTTCCCTGAACGATCACTTTTCTTTGATTCGCTTCTCCAAATAAATATCCACCAGCCTCGGAACAGCATATTTTTGGATGTCTTTTTTATTTATGATAATGGCTGTATCCGAGACCAACTTGCTGAATGATGATTTGCAATTAATTTCTACGAAGCGAGCAAATATTTTCTGATGACTGAGTATATGTTTATGTATAGAAGATACAGAAGTAATGGTGTAAGATGTTTCTCCAATGAATTGTTGCCATTGCTCGGAGCCAAAGAACTCCGTTTCACTCAATTCTTTGGCTGTTTCGATAAGCGGAAAATCGTAAAGGTTTTTCCAGATATCGTTCCCTATCCTTTTATTTATTATCGTTTTACCTTTATAATTGACTACTATATAATACAAAAAGCGGTTGCGGACTTTCGTCTTCTTTTCTTTGACAGGCAGTTCAGTAATTCGCTTTTTTGCAAAAGCGAAACACATCGCATTCAAAGGGCACAGAGAGCAATCCGGATTGATAGGTTTGCATTGTATTGCTCCCAATTCCATAATAGCCTGATTGAAAAGACCTGGATTTTTTTTATCAATAAGTTCATTGGCCAACTGATAAAATTCCTTTTTACCCATTGAAGAATCAATAGGTGTTTCTATCCCGAAAACCCTAGACAGAACTCGATATACATTCCCATCGACAACAGCATGAGGTTTGTTAAACGCAAAAGAAGCAATCGCTGCAGCAGTATACTCCCCGATGCCTTTTAAAGAAAGAATATCTTCGTAAACATCCGGAAATTTTCCTTTATATACTGAAGCAATTATCTGAGATGTTTCATGAAGATTCCTTGCTCTAGAATAATATCCCAACCCTTGCCAAAGCTTCATTACTTTATCGCTATCGGCTTTCGCGAGGTGTTTGACAGTAGGGAAATTACTGGCAAATTTCAAGTAGTACGCCATTCCTTGATCAACTCGAGTTTGTTGAAGAATAATTTCGGAAAGCCAGATGAGGTATGCATCATTTGTATTGCGCCAAGGCAGATCACGCTTATTAATAAGATACCAGGCAATTATTTCTTTGGAAAAGCGCTTCATTTAAGGGACAAAAGTTCTTTTGTTTATATTTCGCAGTAAAAATACCCTTTATTTCCCTTTAAAATCAAGTGAAGAAGAACAAAAACAGCAAAATTTCACTTAAAATTTTTGTTTGACTATTAAAATACTATCTTTGCGTCCCTAAATTTTAGTTTTATTGAATTAATTATTTGATTATAAATAGATTATAGACGTATGACAAAGGCAGACATCATCAACGACATTGCAGAAAAAACAGGAATTGAAAAAGTAGCTGTTCAAGCAAGTGTTGAAGCATTTATGAAATCGGTAAGAAACTCGATGGTAAGTGGCGAAAATGTTTACTTAAGAGGCTTTGGAAGCTTTATTGTAAAAAAACGCGCTGAAAAAACAGGTAGAAATATTTCTAAAAATACAACGATAATAATACCTGCACATTATATTCCTGCTTTTAAACCAGCAAAAACATTTGCTGAAAAAGTAAAGAAAAACGTAAAAAAAGAAGCAACAGTTTAAATACAACAGAATGTCTGTAAATAAAACGCAAATAGCAGTAATTTCAGGCTCAATCCTATTAATCGTTCTTTTATTATTTGCAAATACGAAACTTCCTCCAAGTAAAGAAGAGGCGAAAATGTCTGATCATGCAGGACCGAATAATGCTGTTGCATTAACAACATTGGTTCAAAATGCAATTGACGGATTGACGATAGAACAAAAGTCAGTCATTCAAAAATTAGATGAAGCGGTGAAATCCGGTTCAGATAAAAAAACTGCTTTTGAAAACATCATCAATGAATTGGATACTTTGCGCTTGCCAACTGCCGCGGCATACTATATGGAAAAAGCTGCTGAGTCTTCACCGATAGAAAAAAACTGGGCAGAAGCAGGAAACCGTTATTATGCGGCAACCCGATTTGCGAAGGAAGCAGACAGACCATTACTTTACAGTAAAGCAATGGATTGTTTTCAAAAAACGCTTGATCTGAATCCTAACAATCTGGAAGTTAAAATCAGTTTAGCCGCTTGTTATGTGGAAGGAAGTTCAGACCCGATGAAAGGAATTGGAATGTTACGTGAAGTTGAAAAAACAGATTCGAATAATGTAAATCTTCAATTGAACTTTGCATTTTTCTCTGAAAAATCAGGGCAATGGGACAGAGCAATCGCGAGATTTCAAAAGGTGTTGAAAATTCAGCCCGATTTTATTGAAGCATATTTGCATCTTGCCGATGCTTATCAGCAAAAAGGTGATAAAGCAAAAGCAATTGAAAGTTTAGAAAAATACATTACAATCGTTGATGATGTCACCATCAAAGCCGAGATTCAAGATTATATAAATAAATTAAAAAACTCTTAAACATTTAAAGTCATGCCAAGCGGTAAAAAAAGAAAAAGACATAAAATGGCTACTCACAAACGTAAAAAACGTTTGAGAAAAAACAGACATAAAAAATAATCAGCGCAAGCTGATTATTTAACGGTGTGTTTCATAGCAAATTTCTAACAGAATGTAAATTCAATTTACCATTCTGTTTATTAGCACACGTATGTTTGTCATTCTGGGTATTGCCCTAATTAGCACAACCAAAGTTATTAGAACGTCTACCAACTCCTAAAACAGGGGTATTGGGGATATTGTATTTACTAAAAAAACTTCAATTGAACAACGAATTAATTATTGATTCAACCCCATCTGAAGTTGTTATTGCACTATTAAATGATAAACGATTAGTAGAACTTAATCGAGAAAAAAGCAACAACAATTTTTCTGTTGGTGACATTTATCTGGGACGCGTAAAAAAAGTGATGCCCGGTTTGAATGCTGCCTTTGTGGATGTTGGATACGAAAAAGATGCATTCTTGCATTACCTGGATCTGGGGCCTCAGGCCGCATCATTCAGTAAGTATACTAAAGCTGTACAAGCAGGTAAACAAACTACCTCCAACTTAATGTATTTTAAGTTTGAAGAGGATATTCCGAAAGACGGTAAAATTGGAAATGTAATCAATGCTAATCAGCATTTATTGATACAAATCGCAAAGGAGCCCATTTCTACAAAAGGACCAAGGATAACGACTGAAATCTCTTTAGCAGGGCGCTACCTCGTCTTGATCCCTTTTTCTGATAAAATTTCTGTCTCTCAGAAGATAAAAACAAATGATGAAAAAACTCGGCTAAAAAAATTAATTGCCAGTATCAAACCTAAAAACTTTGGTGTAATCATTCGTACAGTAGCGGAAGGGAAAAGTGTTGCTGATCTGGATGCCGATCTGAATGATCTTGTAAAAAAATGGGACATTTGTTATGAAGCGTTAAAAACAGCTCAACCACCTCAAAAAGTTTTAGGTGAAATTGACAGAACATCTGCCATCCTGCGTGACCTTTTAAATGCAAGTTTCAACAGTATACACATCAATGATCAAACATTGTTTGATGAAACAAAAAGTTACCTACATACCATTGCTCCTGACAAAGAAAATATTTTAAAACTTTACAAAGGACCAACACCGATCTTTGATAATTTCGGAGTAGACCGTCAGATCAAAGCATTATTCGGAAAAACTGTAACCATGAAAAGTGGTGGCTACTTAATTGTTGAACATACTGAAGCGCTTCATGTTATCGATGTAAATAGCGGTAACAGAGCAAAATCAGACAACAACCAGGAAACCAATGCGCTTGAAGTAAATTTAGAAGCCGCAGTTGAAGTTGCACGCCAATTGCGTTTACGCGACATGGGCGGCATCATCGTTGTCGATTTTATTGATCTTCATTCTGCCGAAAACCGCAAGTTACTTTTCGAAAAAATGCGCGATGAAATGTCGAAAGACAGAGCGAAACACAACATTCTACCTCCTAGCAAATTCGGGTTGATACAAATTACCCGTCAACGAGTTCGCCCGGAAATGAATATCGTAACTGTAGAAAAATGTCCTACTTGTGGAGGAAGCGGTGAAATTCAGGCTAGCATAATCCTAATTGATCAGATTGAAAATAACTTGCGCTATATTTTAAAAGAGCAAAATGAAATGGGTGTTACACTTTGTGTTCATCCATATTTAGAAGCATACATCACAAAGGGGTTTTTCTTTCGTTCATTAAAACATAAATGGGCAAAAAAATACGGACGTAAATTTAAAGTAAGAGCTGTTTCTTCTTATAATTTCCTTGAATATCATTTCATGAATAAGAATGAAGACGAGATAAAAATATAGAACAGTATAATATCTAACAAAACGCTCCACTATGAAAACTCAGGGTGGGGCGTTTTTGATTTTAAACTATATTTGAAGAATATTCAATACAATCAATTAATTTATAAGTTGAATAGTTCAATTTAAGAATCTAAAACAAATGAAAAAAATCATCCTATCATTTTTGCTTCTATTTATTTTTGTTGTTACAAAAGGGCAAACAATTAACCAAGATTCTTTATATATAGTAACTAACTATTATAAAATAGAACGCAGCATCCCAATGCGCGACGGAATAAAACTATTTACTTCAATCTATATTCCTAAGGATGATTCGAAGAAATATCCCATCATGATGATGAGGACACCATACTCTTGTGCACCATATGGAGAAAATAACTTCAGGAATTTCTGGAGTAGAAATACAAAAGAATATCTTTTACAAAATTACATTATCGTAACTCAGGATGTGCGAGGGTGTTATATGAGTGAAGGAGTATTCGAAGATATACGACCATACATCGAAAATAAAAAGACAAAAAAAGATGTAGATGAAGCAAGTGATACATATGACGCAATTGAATGGATGATAAAAAACATTCCTAGTAACAATGGGAAAGTTGGAATAAGCGGAATTTCATATCCTGGATTTTATTCAACCATGGCAGCCTTAAGCGGACATCCGGCATTAAAGGCTGTTAGTCCGCAAGCGCCAGTTACAGACTGGTTTATAGGAGACGATGTTCACCACAATGGTGCATTTTTTATGATGGACGATTTCAATTTTGATTATTCATTTGGTCGCCCGCGTCCTAAGCCTACGACAAAAAATGGCCCTGGCTTCGATTATCATTCACAGGATAATTATGATTTTTTTCTAAAAGTAGGAACCTTAAAAAATCTTACAACATTATATATGGGTGATTCAATGAAATTTTGGAAAGAAGAAATGAGCCACCCAAATTATGATTCATTTTGGAAAGACCATACAGTTACCTATCATTTAAAAAACATTAAGCCTGCAGTTTTAATTACAGGAGGTTTATTTGATGCGGAAGATTGTTGGGGCGCTTGGAATACTTACAAAACAATTGAAAAAAACAGTCCGAAAACAATTAACAAAATTACCATGGGGCCCTGGTCACACGGAGGTTGGGCGAGATCAGATGGAAGTCATTTAGGCAACATACAATTCGGAAAAGAAGTTTCAGCATATTATTATAAAAACATTGAGATGCCATTTTTTAATTATTATTTAAAGGGCGAAGGAGATGCAAGCAAAATTTCTGAAGCAACAATTTTTATAACTGGTGAAAACAAATGGACAAATTTTACTGAATGGCCTCCAAAAAATATTGAAATAAAACCAATTTATCTTGGTGCCAAAGGAAGTTTATCATTTACTAAACCAATTTCTAAAAACAGTTTCTCGGAATACATTAGTGATCCTGCCAAACCTATTCCTTATACTGAAGATGTTCATTTAGGAAGGACAAGAGAATATATGAGTGATGATCAACGGTTTGCTGCAAGAAGACCTGATGTTTTGGTATTCTCAACAGATACCTTAACGAGTGATATAACTCTTGCTGGGCCAGTAATTGCTAAAATAGTAACAAGCATTTCAACGACTGATGCAGATTTTATTGTTAAGATCATTGATGTTTTCCCTAACGAATTTACTTATTCAGATAATGATAAATATCCAATGGGAGGTTATCAAATGTTGGTTCGTGGAGAAATTATGAGAGGCAAATTCAGAAATAGTTTAATTCCGGGTGATTCTATTGGAAAGAATCCAGAACCATTTGTACCGGGTAAAATTACAGAAGTAAATTTTGAATTGCCTGATGTTGCACATACATTTCTGAAAGGACACAAGATCATGGTTCAGATTCAAAGCAGTTGGTTTCCATTAGTAGACCGGAATCCACAACAATTTTTAGACATCTATCATTGTGATGAAAAAGATTTTATTAAATCGACTATCAAAATATATCACGATGCAGATAATGCATCAAGCATATTGTTGCCGATATTAAAAAAATAAAAAATTCAGTATATTCTCTAAAATTCATTAATGGATTTCGAAAACATAAAAACAAAAAAAAAGCTTACACCAAATCAAGCATATACAAAGGCGCAAAATTCCTGTGCCTATCAGGAAAGATGTCAGCAAGAAATGCGTGACAAACTCTATGAATGGGGACTACACTCAACAGATGTAGAAAATATAATCGCCAATTTAATTTCTGACAATTATTTAAATGAAGAACGGTTTGCTAAAGCATACGCAGGTGGCAAATTCAGAATAAAAAAATGGGGGCGGATAAAAATAAAACTGGAACTAAAAAAACGTAAGATCTCCGACTATTGCATTAAAAAAGGAATGCAGGAAATTGACGA
>Ga0209596_1001055_pt1 | contig 24411 bp, 47 predicted proteins | sample M_130807_MF_Meta_FD_187314 | JGI IMG/M metagenome (GOLD analysis project Ga0209596, IMG submission 187314) | Freshwater microbial communities from Lake Montjoie, Canada to study carbon cycling - M_130807_MF_MetaG (SPAdes) (version 2) | ecosystem: Environmental > Aquatic > Freshwater > Lake...
GGCTTTAGAAATAAAATCAAAACCTTGACAAACTATCAAAATACATATATACTTTATAAATGATGAAAACTGAAAATAATACAAAGCTGGTTCCAATCAATAACCTTCAACACGGGGATAAATTTCAAATACCTTCTGTTAAGGACACGATGCGCGACTTGACCTTTATTTCTTCTACGGATACGAGTACGCTTATCGAGGGTCAGAAGCGCGACACTATTAATGACAACTGGAAAGGTTTCCGATTCCACGTTTCTAATGGAGTAATGGTTCAACTTGTTGACAAGTTTGAAGAAAATTTTATGGAAAACACAAACACCGCGACTGCTACGGCAGCGCAAAATACAGGAGAGGCTTCCGCGCCCAAGCGCAGGGGTCGCCCCTCCAAGGCAAAGCTCGCCTTCAATCAACTCAAGGGGGTTGCTGGTGAGTTCACGGTTAGGGACGTTGTCGAGAGCAACGACATCAAGGAGTACGAGGTTCACAATTTGATCCGCAGCGCGGTTCAGAGTGGGAAGGTTCGTGTGGTCAAGGAGCTTGTTGGTGGGCGCGGTAAGCCACGCAAGGTCTACAAGCTGGCCTAAGTGTAATCAAGATTAATTCCAGTCAAGCATAGATGGCGATGCACGGGTTTTGTAAACCTGAGAGTAGGATTCGAACTCCTAGACTGGATTAACTCTATATATAAATTATGATTAGTAAGCACGTTAACGAGATCCTAGAAGTTTGTAGGGAAAACTATCGTACCATTAAATGCGTAGAAGCTCTACATGATTCGTACAAGAAATTCGAAATTGAATCGAGTAACCTTTATCCTGATTTGGAATCCAAAGATGTTTTTGTTCTAAATAACAATAAAGTTTTTACTAGCGATGATCTAGAGTTTGCAGCGATTAATATTATTAATGGTAATGTAGTAGTATTTCTGGGCAATTACCGTTTCTACTTTAACGAAGAGACATTTAAATTTAATTAATTAAAACGGGGCGTAGCTTAGTTTGGTAGAGCGCCTGCTTTGGGAGCAGGAGGCCGCGAGTTCAAATCCCGCCGCCCCGACCACTTAATAATGAAATGGGCAGAGTCATACGCGCAGGGAGATAGTGCAGAGAAGAGGTTTGCCACCACGTTGTATAAATGTATTTTTGCAACTACCCATGAAAATATCCATGAGCATTGGGATGTTCGTGATGAGGAGTTCAAGTATGACGTAAAGGCCATGAAACGCTGGAACAGGGGCGACAGTGAGCCAACAGATAGGATTCACTACATTGAGCTTAAAAACGTCCAAGGCAACAAGGGCTGGCTTTATGGTGACGCAGACTACATCGCGTTTGAAACCCGCGCCCATTGGGTTCTAGTAAACAGACCGCGCCTTCAAGAATGGACTGACTCAATAGACAAACCCGTGTCTAATAAAAAAGAAATTTATAAACTTTACTCAAGACCTGGGCGCGCGGACGTTATGACGATTGTTCCGACTATGGACTTAATAGCGATTTCTGACAAGATAGTAAAGAAATAAAGTGTAAATACCTTTATGTATACATATAAAGGTGTAGTTACTGAAGTTCATGATGGAGATACTCTAACTGCTGATATTGATCTAGGTTTTGGCGTTTGGTTAAAAAATCAAAAATGTCGTTTGGCTAAAATTAATGCGCCAGAATTAAAAGGCGCAACTGCTGTAGCTGGTGCTGCTGCTAGAGACAGACTGTCACAATTGGTTTTAAATAAACGTGTCACCATCAATACCAATCACGATCAAAAAGAAAAATTTGGCCGCTGGTTGGCGACAATAATAATTGAAGAGGATAAAAATTTGATTGAAGTTAATAGTACTCTTATTGCAGAAGGACACGCTGTAAAGTATTTAAATTAGTTATTTTAAGTTAAATTAGGTGTTACTACTTTAATTTAACCACCACAACCCCCCACCGTTACCCACATTAAACCATAAAAGTACCTTTACTACAGAGATAGTAGAGGTACAAGACTTTAATACATTTTAATATGATTATTTTAAACCGTTGGGAAGAAAAATGCTTGCAAATATTAACATTTGTCGTTAGTATTGTAGACGTTGCGAACGGGATTTCCTCTGCCGTGAAACGCACGTTTAACACTGTAATACATAGAAAAATACATAGAGTAAGTATAGACAATATAAAGAATAGCTGGATGGAATAATAAAGAATAATAGAGTATTAATAAAAATAGATTAATATTAAGAATAGAACTATCCTATTTATATAATTAAAATCATAAAAATGTGACAAAATGTCTCACTAAAAAAATAATACGAAAATAAATATGAGCAACACAATCAAAAATAAAATAAAAGGTATATATAACTCCATACGTTATAGTAATGTTGTTGGTCGCGTTTTGTACGCCCAAAAAACGCGCGTGAAAATAGTGAGCACGTTAATTTTTACACTGTTATTCTTCTTTATTTGCGCTGTATTTGAATTCTTTTATCCACAGACTGTATTCAACCAAATAAATAATATAATTGATAAATTTTTCTGGTTGGGTGTAAAATAATATATATGAATAAGCGATCATTAGGTCGCCAAATAACCCGAGGGTTGGTATTAGGATTATCGGCAGTAATGCTTGTAGAGATAATGTTAATATTAAATCTTGTGTTGAGCGCTTTGGCAAATAACATACCCACAATTTAATAAAAATTCATTTTTAATATAAGGTATTAACTTTTTCATAGGGGTAAATACAAATTTATGAATGATTCTTAGCGAAATAATGATATTAATTAATTAATATTAAATTTCTGGTATTATTATTATCATTGTATATAGGAATAGATATTTGCGAAATAAACGCAGCGAAATAAACGTTTTACAAAATAACACATTTGGGCGCATTTGTACACAGCCAAAAATGTTTGACGCGCGCGCCAAAACCTGGTAGCATAGGGTATGTTCAGAACTGGATACTGTTGCATCAACCTTACCCTTGCGGATAAGTTCCGCACCATGCAGTTGAGTTGGGCTAATCGAAATCGGAAAGAGGATGTAATAAATAAGTGGAAAGAGGTAGTAATACATAATTTTAATTTACTTACCACAATTATTAATTGGAACATTGCAAATAAGGTATATCTATATAGGATTAGTAGTGATTTAGTTCCTTTTGCTGACCATGATGATTGGAAATATCTTTGGATTAGTTATTTGCACAATACAGTGGAGCAGGAAAAGCTAACCAAACTTCGCCAAATAATCAAAACATATTTGGCTGGCGGCGGCCGCTGTAGCATACATCCTGGACAGTTCGTATCCCTTGGATCTGTGAAAGAAGATGTGCGAAATAAGTCGATATTACACTTGGTATATCATGGACAACTCTTGGATATGCTTGGATTGCCAAAGAATCACGATTGTCCTATTAATATTCATATAAGTAATGGAACAAAAGATTGTGAAGTAATAGCTAATAATGTAAAAAATAGTTTACGTTTGCTTACCCAGAGTGTAATGAAAAGAGTAGTATTTGAGAACGAACAACATGGATGCTGGCACCCCCAAAACATTAGGAAATTTTTTCCGAACGTACCCATTACATTTGATTACCATCATTTTAGGATTAATGATGGTGGCCTTACCCTTGACGAGGCAATCAGAATTACGAGCGAGAGTTGGCCAAATAATGAGCCCATCCAGCATTACAGTGAAGGACGCGCCCACGAGTTGGACCCAGCGCATAGCGACTACGTTAGAATACTACCAGTAAGTCAATACGATATTGAGGTAGAAGCCAAGCAGAAAGACCTGGCCATAAAACCTTTTCTTAATCATAGAAATAAATTTATTAGTGGAGTACTGTATTAGTGATTGATTTTTTGCCAAATAATGCGAAGATGAATAGATGAATAATAGAGTAATAAAGCCAAGTCCTACAATATTTCTCTAAATCTTTTATTATTAAAAAGTTACGCCTGGGGCTTGACAAGTCGCTCAGATACCCTTATAGTAGGGTCTTATGCCTAACGACTGTTACAACTACTTGGAGGCTCCAGACGGAGACCTGTCACTAATCGCAGACTACATCTCCACCGCAAAGCGCGCTTGGAGTTCACTACCCGATACGTATCTTGACTTCGAAAAGATTGTGCCCATGCCCCCAGAAGTCAAGGACAACTGGTATGGCTGGCGGACTGAGAACTGGGGCACGCGCTCAAACTCTTACGAGGGTCAGGCTCAGGACGAGGGCATAAGCTTTAATACAGCTTGGAGTCCTCCTGTTGGTGTTATCGTTGCGCTAGCTAAACGTATTGGAAAAAGCTTACGGCTAATCTATGATGAGCCAGGAATGGACTTCTGTGGCGAATTCATTGTTGATGTGGATGGTCGAGGATATACTGACCGTGTTTATTCCCCACGTAGCGATGCGCCCAAGTATCTCAAGGACGATCTCATGATTGATGAAGAGGAGGAACTAGACAATGCATAAAGTAATCTATATACTATTAACAAGTTTATTTTGTTTTTTTATTGGAACGTTTATAACTTCAGAACTAATCGAAAGGAAAAAATAATATGAATAAAAATAAATTCAAACGCGTTATCCTAGATCTGGGTTACGTAGTGCGTGATGGCGACGAAGAGATGGAGCGACACGCAATGACTTCTCTCTATGAGGATATCATGTGCCTTGCCAAGCATGACGAACTCTACGATGCTATTACGGTAATCGATGCGCCTGACGCCAAGGAGGAAGACATCCCTGAATTCCTCTTAAATGAAGAGTCTTGCTGCTTAACCGAGTAACTATATGAAGTCTAGATCTGGGGCTACCCACCCTGCCGTTCTTTACCCCGAGGAATATGAGCGGCGGGTCGATGAAGCAATGAAGCGTTATGAATGCGACCACTCTGACGCTGAAGGAATCGTCGAAGCCGAATATGCTGAACGCGGCTACAGAAGTAGGCTTGACAAACAACTGAATACATAGTAACATACCCATTATACTCACACACTTATGAAACAAACTAATGAAAAAAGATCAACAAAGCGGTGTAGATTTTCGCCTATGCGTATTAATGTCAGCTATAACTTTTATAGTTATACATTTTATAACTGGTAGATAATAATATATATGAATGATCAACACATCCAACTCGGCAAAATATCTTTTTACAAAGATGATATCGAAACAATTATAAGCATCAAAGACCTTGAAGCAATTGTTCCTACAGACCACAATCAAATAAATAATATTAAAAGTATCATTAAACAATACTTCTCTGATGACATCCAGACAGACGAGACTCCTATGGGCGCACTTAAACGTAATCAAATTGTCAAACAATTGCTGGATTTTGCGGGCGCCTAGGTGTAAATAATAATATTCCATGCAAGCACGCGGTTGCCCTACTGGGATACAGATGAAAGATAAAATAATAGAAGACAAACACATTGCCCCCTTAGTAATAATAGTAGCAGGATTATTATTTATACTAGGAATTGGTATGTTTATTTAATATGGAAGACAAAGACAGAGTCAGTGGAACATTGTGCGTTGCTATTGCAACAGTTATTCTTATCATATTAAGTTTGGCTGGCGGACATTAATCTTGGGAGGGCATGTCATAAGCTGGCGATCTGGAAACGGGTCGCCAGTTTTTTGTTTGAACGCAAGCTCATAAACCGAATGTAGCTTGGTTTTCTCTATACATTTCTAATCTCACGCATTAATAGTATAATTTTTATACTGTTTGTGTAACCTTCGTGAGTCCTTAAAGGTGGGTATTGTCTTACAAACTTGACAAATTTGTGAACGCCAGATATTTCAAATAGGCGTATTTACGAACCCGAAAGGGGACAAATAGGCGAAAGCCTCTAGACTAGGCGCATCCTCGACGGGGGTCGAACCCGTGACTGTTCCGTGAAAGGGAACTGTGATGACCGCTTCACTACGAGGACAAGTATACCAACGCTAAGTATACACATATATACGTAATAGTCAAGAAGAGAAAATATATACATATAGCTAACATACAAGTATTTACACGATTTTTATAATTAATGTTATGTAAAGTGTTGATTATGAAGGACTTACGCGCGCGCGCCCGCCTCGCCGCCGCAAGTGCTTGATTTCCAGGCCCTTACGCCACATTCGCATTAATGCAAAAAAATGCGGGGGGCAGCACACGCCACCCCCCGCACCCACCACTACCACACATTTTTACACACCCGCGAGCAAGTGGTCGCGTGTCGCCGCATAGTCCATTGCCGCTTCAAGTGCCGCCTTGTAATTGTCACGATACGTCTCAAAGTTGTAAGCGTCCGTGACTTGGAGCAAGCGCATTGCGTGAGCAAGCGTGTCGCACTTGACTTGCATAGCCTCCAGCTTTGCGCTACGAAGTTGGCGCATATCCGTGCTGTTCAAACACGCACCATTACAAACTGCGTTGAACGAGTTTTCGATCACTTCATCGTTAGCCAATGCTTGAAGCGTCTTGATCTCACCGAGCAAACGAGAAGTGTTGGGCGCAGTCTGCGAGTCGATAGACTCACGCACCCTGCCAATCAGCACCGAGTTCTTCTGACGGAATTGCTTGAACATTTCGCTTGCGTAAAGAATTTCGCCGCAACTAGTTTGCCGTTCGATCTCCTTGACCGCTTTCTCGATGAAGGCCCGAATATCTAGAACCTTGGACGCTTTGAACTTCTTGAGTTCAGTCGCACCCTTAACCCCGACGATTTCGGGGATCACGATGTTCTTGGCTTTAGTTGTTTTTGCCAGAAGGGTTAGGTTCTTGAGCAGAGACAAGAGTGCGTGGGGAGCTACTTCATTGCCATTGATCTTGCCAATGAAGCGTTCGATCTCAACGTAGCAATGCTTGGCAGGGTCGAGCGTGACATTATCCTCCGTCCAATAGTCGCTTTTAACACGATGGTAGGACGACAGGCTTTGCGTGGAGTCCAGAACAAACACTTTGCTGGTGTGCTTACTACGGACTGCGAACGTGCTACCCGTGCGTGATGTCGAGCGCGTGTTGCGCGGGAGCATCACCTTGGTCAAGGTTTTCATGTCGATAACCTCGGAGTCAATCGCACCGATTTTGTCGAGTTGTGTCTTGCGATCTTGCGCGTTCAGAAACTCGCACACTAAAACTTTGCCGTTCTCATTCAAGAAGGGGAAGATGTAGTTGATGACTCCGTTCTTGATACCCTTCGTGTTCTCCACGATCACAACGTCTTTATTGATTGCGATTTGAGAGGCAAGATTATCCATCATAACTCCACCCTTTACGATATAATTGCCGCCAATGTAACCCTTCTTGGGAGTGTAGAGTTTGAAACCGCGAGTGCCTTTGAAGTCCACACAAAAGTCGGTGATTTTCTTGCCATTGTAATCGTAAGACTTTTTGCCCTTCATTGCGTTGCAAACAACGTAGTAGGGACTCGTCATGTCGTGCATCTCACCGAGCATCTTCTTGAATGACCAGAGGCTATTCGCGCCCTTGAGTGCCGTGTTGACGTTGGCAACCAACTCGTCGCGCATGGCAAGGAGTCTAGCCTTGAGAGACGCAATGGTTTTTTCGGTGTATTGCAAACCCTCGCGGCTTGCAGCAATGTCCAAGTCACCGATCTCTGTTTCTAAATGGATCGTGCAGTTAGCGAGCAAGCGTTCGATGGTCGAATCGTTTTCCGTGTTCTCGTCGAGTTTTAATGACGAGGCTGAAACCTCATAGGCAATGTTACCCATGATCGCAAGACTCTTGGCAGAATACCTATCGCCAGAAATCATCTTCCAACCCTTGCCACTATACAGGACTTTATCCTCCTCATACTGGAAGTCAGCAACACCCTTGACGATGGGCTTGACCTTGAAGTGATGGAACAGGCTACGCGCCACGTTCACGAAAGTTTCGCAGTCGGCGGGTTTAATCGGAATCACAATCTCAACACCATTAGCCTCGTTAGTCGAAGCGGATGCGAGTGTTGCGATCTGACCGATCTGCGAGGGGTCAATGTAAGCGTTGTAAGTCGTCTTGATGCCGTCGAGGAAGCTATTGATGACAAAATTATCACCATAAGCAAACGCGGACTTACTGCCAAGACCCAACTGCCCGATTAGGGAATTGCTCTTACGCTTCGTTGACTCACCATAAAAAGCATAAATCTCTTGGATGTCAGTCTGGGAAAGACCCAAACCATAGTCACGGATTTTCAACTCAAGAGACAGGCGAGAAGGAAGTGTAACCTCAATGGGGCGAGAGTGTCCCGCTTCGGTGTGTGCGTCCACGGCATTGCAAGAATACTCGCGCAAGACCGCAAGCGTTTTGTTAGAGTATAACTGGTTGCGGAGGACGTTGAAGATATGAGCAAGACCATCCTGCTTGATGCCGAATGAGACAGCACCTTGGACACCTTGCGTGATTACGTTGGCTTTGGATTGTGTGACGATCATAGTGTAGTAGTAGTTGGGTTTGTTGTTGTGTGAGTTAGTAGGATAGGCAATTTTGCACCATGCGGCAAGCGTTTTTTTTATTTTTTTTATAATTCACAACGTGTTGATTTTCAACGACTTACGCGGCGCGGCGGGGCGCGCGGCCGTAAGTGCTTGATTATCAAGGGTTTGCACGATATGCTACCCATACAAAAAGTTGGGGGTGAGGCCCACCACAAGCCCCACCCCCGCTTTGTCGCACTATCGACGACTACCGCTTCCGCATGAAGCGGCCTTTGCTATCCCGCAAATTATGGTAGTTGCAGTTGCTATCCGCACAGGACTGCTCATCCTCCTCATCCCAATCCTCGTCCGCTTCGCAGGAAGTGAACTCGGTATTGAGTGGGCTACGATACACGCGCTCAAAGTCTTTGACAACCTCGTAGCGTGAAGTCCGCAACTTCTGGCAGTCGCAGTCCTTGGGAACCGACACAACATCGGCAGGATTGATCTTGACGATCACCAACCGCGAGTTACCGCAACAAAAGTTTTTGGCATACTCGTAACTCCCAGCGTGGAAGCCAAACGAGCAACCAACATCGGCATCGTCGCAGACTGCATTGCGTGGCATCTCCAAGACCTCACCGACTCCGTTGTAGAACGTGCCAGAGTGATGATCCTTGTAGTCCTCACGCACACTCTTGTAGGCGAGGAAGTCGCCATCTTCGCAGATCGGCAGATTCTTGTGTTCAAGGAATTTATACAACTCCTCAACTGCGCGGCGAGAAGGGTTCTCCATGAGTTTGGAGAGAAACTGCGCGACAGGCTTGAACGGCAGACCTTCCTGCATGAACTCAAAGATGCGGTCAACCACATAATTGTGGATGGGTTCATCGTTATAGTAGATGACTCCATCAGCGATTTCGATGCCTTCCACACCATCAGAGTTGAACTTGCGGGTGATAGACGTTGAAACGTCGAACAATGCGTCGAGCGTGTCAATGTCTCCAGTAGCGAGACAGGTAAGTGCCTCGGTGAAAGACGGATGGTTTTGAGTCATCGTCTTGGGAACTCCATCAATTACTGCGGTGATGGATTCGTCGGTTTTAATCAATGCGTTTAGTGCTTTCATCGTTTATTATATTACAGGGTTTTGGGTTTTGTGTCAATGGATTACTTGTCCATTTGAAAAGAAAAATTACGAACACCAACACTCTTTAGAATGTCGTGGTTGACTTGTGAAGTCTCGCGCAGCATCTTCATGTATTTGCTGAAAATTTGCTTGCGGTTAAGTCCAGCGTCAACCATCAAATCCCAGAGTTGACGATGCATACCAGTCCCATGTTGGGCAACAGCAAAGTGCAGGGTTTCGTAGCGTTTCGGGGAGTAGGTGTCTTTGGGTAGTCTCATCCTCTAAATATATTCTATATTGTAATGCTTGTCAAGTGTTCTGTAAAGCGTTGAATGTCAATGGGTTACGCCGCGCGGCGGGGCGCACTTTTGTAAGTGCTTGATGTTTAAATAGATGTGGGGCGGGACGGATTTGAACCGACAACCAACGGCTTATGAGGCCGCTGCTCTGACCATTGAGCTACCACCCCTTAAATAGACAGAACGCCCCGTAAAAAGCAAACGACCATACTAAAATAGAGACTGGTATAGCTATAAATAGAACAATAAATTTCATTTGGTATGGTCGTTCGGAATTGTCGCCAGATAAACAACAGAGCTTTCCCTGCGCTGGAGGAGGTCTGTCCATTTCTTAGATGACTGAATCATGAATTTCTCATCTTTAATCCAAGGACGATATGATTTCTCGACAAAGCCCATACTGTTCGCCTCTTCAAGAGTTATAGTTTGCATATATTTTATGTGATTAAATATCAAAGTAAATACACACCGAGATACACCATCTTTTCACCGCTTTGCTCGTCTATAGGCGTTCCACCATCCAGAATTGAATCCAATCCAATATCGTGAATGACCCCTTCGTCGTCCACAAATCGGAGAACTACAGAACTTTCTTGTATCTTTTTCATATAATTAAATATCCAAATGTAATTGTTGTAAATCAGTTACTTCGATCTCTGTGGAGTAGCCCCATTGCGGGTCAGATTCGTTTCCTGCGCGGGGTTCAAGCCAAACAAGTATCCATGCGCCACTATCGGTAGCACTCCAATCAAATACTTCCCAGAGCTTATTCTCAAATTTAACATAACTACCCCTTGAAAGGGTTTTGCCGTTTTTATCATTAGGTGCTTTCATTTTATTGGGCCTTTGAATACTCTACGAGGATATACTTTTTTGCGTTCGATGTAAAGCCCCCAATTTGCAAGGGCGCGATCTTCGACCTTCTTAAAAAGGGGGCCGTGGAAAATCCCGCCAGCGTAGAAGTGGCACACCTCATGGATGGTGTAGTAGGTTGCATAATCTTCACCACGTTTTACTGCCCACTCTGGGATGGAGAACACCCCCTTGTTTGTCCAAGCGTGTCCGCGATTGGCTTTTGTGATTCGCGCCTTTGGGCGTATGATTAAGCCCAAAAACTTTGCTGTTAGGTCTGCGATTGCTTGGATATCTGGTAGTGTCATGGTGAAATAACAGAATAAAGGGTTTTGTGTGTGCGGTCAATCTTTTTTTGAATAAAAATGTAAAGCCCTGTAAACCAAGCACTTACGCCAAACGGCGGGGCGCGCCGCCGCAAGTGGTTGATTATCAACGGGTTACGTAAAAAAGAATTTTTGCAAAGAAAAAGGCTTGACAGGTTGCCCTGCCAAGCCCTTGTGCGTCTCAGAGTCTACGCGGTCACCAGTTCCGCCTCCGCGATTTCCTCCTCGCGGCAGAACCCAACCCCCGCGAGAGGGTCAAGCAAGCCGTGAAGCGCATCGCTACGCTTAGGGAGTGCCAGCACGTTGCCGCGCATGACGTTGGTGAAACTGTTGTGCAAGCCCCAGAGGTTGCGCTCAAGTTTCCAATCGCTATGCTCTGGCGTATGCCACTGGTCGAGAACGTCCGCCAGTGCCGTCTTGCTCACCGCACCGCAACGATAGGCGCGAGCGAGAATGTCGTGCGCCTCGTTATCCTTGAGCGTGTATGCCTGATAGGCTTCGATGCGCTTCGCGTTGTTGCCCCAAGTGTTGAGCAACTTACCGAAAGCACCCGCGAGGATGCTGGGAAGGTCGCGCAAGATGAACTTGGTGTGACGACGAGCGATCTTGACCTCGTTGTGAAAGGCGAGGTTATCGCAGATGAACGGAGCCGAGCCAGCATTGATGCCAGCGGGGAACGACTTGTCGTGCGAGTTACGCAAGCCGATGACAGTCCCGATGTTCTGCTCTTGCGAGAAGTTCGGGATGCCCGTAACTTGGAAGAGTCCAAAGTAACGGAGACCATTGCGAGCAAGGGCGTGAGCCTCTTGCGTGATGGACAGACCAGCGTTGCCGACGATCTCGCGCAGACGCTCGACGAGCGTGAAGTGGGGGATCGGCATCCACGACAACGTGGGCATTGGGGTTGGGGTTTTCTGGACTTCAGTGGATTCCACGGCGTGACCGCCGCAGTGCAGTGTTAGTTTTAGGTTTTTCATACTCCAGAAGTATAGGGACATTTGAGCTATACGCAAAGACTTTTTTTTGATTTATTTTATAAATTATTTTTTGAGTTACAAAGAATTTCTTTACAACTGGCACGCTAATTGCGTAGCATGTTATGTAACCCCTTGATATTCAACGACTTACGCGCGCGCGGGGGGCGCGCCCTCGTAACCCCATGATTACGAGGGACTTGCGCCTTACTTGAGGAACTTGGCGACTTGCACCTTGTTCGCGCGTTTCAATAGGTCTGTGCGACCCAAGAAACCAGACTTCTTGCGGCGAGACAAGAAAGATACCGCGCCCACTTCCTTACGAAAGCGAATGGCTTCTCCCTTGTAGTTATAGATAGCACCTGCGATTAGTTTCATAGTATTTCCCTCCTTTCTATTTTAGTCCTCACCAAACATCTTGTCCCACTCTTCGGGGGTGATGCCTGTCTTGATGAACTCACGCTCGTCGGCGTTGAGTGTGGGGAAAGCGTTTTGAATGAGTGCGCCGTTCTGCCAAGCAGCAGCGCAACGATTGAACTCCTTTTCGGAAAGGGGGATGGTCATCTTGGAGATGTTACCAGTGAAGGGTGACTTGCGAGCGATGGTGATGGTGTTGTTCATGTTTTAAGATTAAGGTTTTTTGATGAGTGTTGCAAGGATTATTTTACGCCTCCAAGACATACGACCAGTAGCGCGAATCCCCCTTGTTCTGCTTACGATCCCAATACAAGCAACGTGCGATGTAGCAGGGAACATCGTAGGCGTTGCACATATTGATCCAATGCGCTTCGATATGTTCGTAGTGCTTTTCGTCACTCACTTGGTCGAGCGAGTATGCTTGGAACATATGCGTGTCCATGCAGACAACTTCAGCAGAGAGGGGATGCGCCATCTCCAACGAAAAAGAAACTTTTGCGCGGCCAAGTCCGAGAGTGTTCTTGACCAAACCATCACGATGCGATCTCCATGCAGTAGGAGCAGTAGTATAGTGCGAAGTGTTTGCCCAAAACTTTTCAGCAAACTTGCTCACAAATTTTGCGCGGTTGTTGTGCAAGCCAACGCCACTATGCTTGAGCTTGTTGAGCAAGGCAACTTGATCGTTCTCCCACTCACGCCAATTCTTCAGCGCGTTGTATCCGTTCACGTTTGACTTCCATGAAGTATGCACAGACATGAAGGCGAATACCCAACGCAAAAAATGATCTTCTTCCGTTGAAGGCGCAACACTCGACCAGTAATCCGTATAGCGAGCAACGTCCTCACAGAGTATGCCGTCGAAAAATTCTTCAACGTGCGCGTAAGCAGGATTGCGCGTGGGCTTGAGTTCAAGCTCTGGCTGAATGAGAGCATCCGAGGAGCAACGCATGGGTAGTGGTAGTTGTGTAGTGGTCATCCTGTAAGAATAGCCGCATTTGAATTTTTGGTCAACAAGTATTTTTATTATTTACAAGTGCTTGAATATCAACGACTTGCACCGCGCGGCGGGGCGCGCCGCCGTAACCCCTTGGTTATCAACGGCTTATGTATTAACTTCTATTTCGCAATCGCTCCAGACTAGCTCAAGTTTTTTCATGGCTTGCGCGGCGCGTTCGTGTGTTTCGTAGCGGCCTAATGTAATTTCACGACCATGAACGATTGCGTTAAATCCTCTCCATCCCACTCGGGTAACAACGCGAAAAGGTTTTTTCTTTCCACCGCGTTTCTTTTGTGGCCGATCATAATTTTCTTCTATGGTCGGGGCTTTGGTTTCTCTATATTCGTGTTTCATAATTTATCTGGTTTTCCAACCCATAGATGCACAAAGGTATTCGACTTCACCCACTTCTACGATGTCACCAACCGAGATAGAAGCGCCATGATAGCCTTTTATGATGAGTTTTTGCCACTCTTCTAGTGTATCGTATGGAGCATTGAAGATGTGAAACGCCTCTTCTGCCGCCGCCTCTCCAGTTGCGTTAGTCGAATAGGTGAAGGTAATAGTTCTGGGTAAGTCCCATGAGGTTTGGAAAACAGGCTGCTTTGCGAGAAGTGCCTTATAGTGATCTTGTGTGTGTATGCGTATTATTGTCATAATTTTAATAGTATAAATTTTAGTCTTCAGTCTCCTTGATCCATGACGGCGCACCGCCGTCGAGTTGCTGGTAAATGTGCGTGGGCGTTTTACCGAACAGCATGAAGTTTTCGCGTGGCATGGCTTCGTATTCTGCGGTTGCTGCGGCGAGAGCTTCAGCCATGAACTTATTGCCTTGCGCCTTCTTGTTAGTGCGCGGCCTCGCCTTGTATTGCTCGCTTACAGGTGAGTCCTGCCAGCGCGTGATTGTTTCGGCGGCAATGGCTTTAATCATAGCACCATGCGTGGAGAGAAAGTATGAAAAGTTTTGTCCGATTTCGTGAAGGTAGGAATCTCCGAGTTCACCATGCTGCATTTCCGAATCCTCGTTGGAACGCATGAAGCTAACATTTGCTGCTGCTGCTCCCCAGTTGAAGAAGCGATTAAACTCTAGTTCAATCTGCTCGCGTGTTCCTTTGAGTCCAACGGCAATGCCGTTTCCGTATGTGCTGATGATGATTTCTGCGGTGTTTGTCATGTAGGAAGAATATCACAAACCCCCACTCATGCAAGAGATTCTTTCATAAAAATCTTTTTTTATTTTTGGGCATTCCTGAAGGTTGGCACGATTCCTGCTCTACATTTGGCGTAAGTGCTTGAATATCAAGGGGTTACGCGCGCGCGGGGGGCGCGCCGCTGTAAGTGGTTGAAAATGAGCACCTTGCTGGATTCGAACCAGCGATAGAAGTGTTGCAGACTCCCGCCTTACCACTTGGCCAAAGGTGCAAAAAATTTTGGAGCAGGACTTACGCCAGAGAACTTTCCAGTTTGCTTCCAGCCGCCTAATACCAGAGGGTTTGTGGTTGCTCCAAAAGTGTTGCGCATACTTTTTGTAGAATAGTTCAAGTGTCCTTTGAACTATTGCACATTTTCTATGCAAAAGATTGGCAGGGAGGCCAGAACTCCCTGCCGTTGACTCCGTGCCTTCTGGCGGCACCGACATCAAATCGCCTTTCGGCAATTAGCCCACAAGTTGAACGGAGATGTATCCGCCAGAGCTTGGGAGAGTATTAGGATAGCGACAGGTTGAGTGAGTCACGCTCATTTATTCTGGTTACCGACTCAGCCCTTACCAGAAACCTTACGCCCGATACAAGAAGTATCTCGGCCCTTTCGGGTTGACTACGCTATCCAAAATGTAAAAGAACTAAAATTGTTATCTGCCTCGGCGGATATTTGATCCAGCTTTCGCTGCCACTGCAAGATCCGTGTAACTTTGCTTCTTTTGTTTCCGATATTTATTGTCGGGCAGATTATATAGTGTGGCGTTACGCCACAGATTTTCCAAAGAATTGAACCACTTCACGATCAACGATCTCGTCGAAGCGGAACCTACGAATACCTTTGCCGAAAGCATAGGCGGTGAAACCATCCTTCCATCCGTCGAAGGGTCTGGAAACGAGGTAGTCATAAACCTCCTTGTTTCCCTGCTCCGTGTAAGGACGATACTTCAACCTATAAACAGGATTGGAGAGTTGTCCGAACTTGGAGTCTGCGATTGCCAGTTTGATCTTTTTTATGGTGTTGTTCATGTTTTTAATGTAAGGGTTTTTGGTGATTGTGTCAATGGGTTTTTTGAAATTTTTCCAAGATTTTTTGGATTTTTTTGAGGCCAGTTTTAGCGTTCGCCTCAAAGAGTGCGATCTTGGCAATTTGAGTAAGGGTCTTTTCTTCGGTGGTTTTCTTTTTCATCCCTCTAATATATCAGAAAAAATAATTTTGTCAATAAGTTTTTTAAAGAAAAGTATTTAGTGGGATGGGCGGGACTCGAACCCGCAACCAACGCCTTAAAAGGGCGCTGCTCTACCATTGAGCTACCATCCCAAAAAAACGGAGTCTACGGGACTTGAACCCGCAACCTCTGCCGTGACAGGGCAGCGCTCTAACCAATTGAGCTAAGACTCCTATGTGGCACGAGGCCAGAGAATCGAACTCTGCCAGCAACTTTTGGAGAGTCGCTCGCCAGCCTTGGAACATTGCCTCGCATCTCTAAATCTAACACAAATTTCAAAAGAATCAAGCTAAATAGTGAAATAGCGAAAAGGGAAATAGGGAAATAGAGAAATAGGAAATAGACAAATAACAAATAGTAATATACCCCCATTTTGTGCAACCCGTTAATTATCAAGGACTTACGCCAATTATTTGTAAAGTGCTGATACTCAAGGGTTTACGCAAGGCGGCGGGGCGTGCCGCCGTAAGTGCTTGATATTCAACGCTTTACGTTACATAAAATTTTTGCAAAAAAAAGCTTGACACGCGCGGGGCGTGCCAAGCGTTTGTGTGTGTGCGCTACCAGCCGCGCGTGTTCTCGCTGTAGTTGTAGTCGGAGAGGTCGGCCTTTTCGTGGCCTTCGTGACCGCACGCGCATTCGACGTAGTAGTATCCGCCCTGCACGCTGGCGCCAGCGTATTCCTGATAGGGTGGCTCGTAGGTGCGTGTTGCGTTGCCCCCGCACTTGGGGCATTTTGTGGTGTTGTTTGTCATAAAATTATTTTTTAGAGTAGGGCAGTGCAGATGGTGATGATGATGGGCATCGCGCAGATGGCGACTATGACTCCTCCGTAGGAATAAACTCCGCGTATTTGTAGCACCGCGAGCATCCGCCCGTGAGTGTTTCGTTGTCGATGCAGATATCTCCTGCGTCGATGTCGTGTTCGGCCCCGCAGCAAGCGGAGACGTAGCCGTGTAGTGTGTCTGTGTTTGTCATAAAATTAATAGATCATGCTAACCGATAAAACCATGAAGTAGACCAAAGCAAACACGCCAATAGAAAAAATGGCAGAGATTGCCGTGATCGCCAACCACGCAAGAGGCGTGAATGTCGGGTAGGAGTTGTGTCGTTCCGTCCACTCGCTCAGAGTGAACACGCTTTTATTTTTTTGCATAAAATTAATTTCCTTTGGCCTCGATTTCGCGCCAGTAGTTTTGCTCCTGCTCGGTGATCCAAGCCTCGTATTCCGCCGCGAACTCGTCGCTTTGGATGGTTGCCGTGAAGTCGTCCGTGATGAGGGAGTTAGCTTGCATACAAAAAGAATAGCACAGCATGGCAGAAGCACAAGAGATTTTTTTTATTTTTATTTTTTTTATTTTTCGCTTGACAAGCGTGTTGGCACGGCACCTGCGGGGCATGTTCTGTAAGCTGTTGATTTTCAAGCACTTACGCGCGCGCGGGGGGCGCGCCGTCGTAAGTCGTTGATTTTCAACGCTTTACGTCACCGAAGTTTGTCGCGTATGTCAAGCAATTTTTCCCACACGATGAGATATTTTATTGTTGCGCCCATGTTGTCGCGGCGGCAAGCGTAGTCCGCGCGGCGTTTGCAAGTTTGCGCTAGTCGGAACAGGATTTTTTTTGCGTAGTGTGTCATATTATTTTCTAGGGTTGGAGTTTTGAGAGATTATAAAGCAAACGAGAACGGCGCAGAGTATAATTGGAATTATGGTCACGGCATCATTATATTTAGATTTGCACCACGAAGCCAGAGGTATCGTGTTTGCCTTTGCCTTTTGCTTTGAGTCCGACGATCACGTTTTGCGCGTCGAGAAAACGCAAGTCGCTTTGATCGCCGTCGATGACAGGAAGGCCAAGATAGGTTTTGGGCAGACGATTAAACGCCACGGCTACGTTGCCACCAGCAGCAATTACGGCGTGGACTTTGTGCTGATTATTTTCCTTGCGCGAGAAGGTAAGATGATAATTTTTCGGCAACTCGCCGCGCAGGAATTGCATCATGCGCTCCATGTTCGGCGTGTAGTCGTAAAACTGAACGGAAGGAAAACGCGCCATGTCGAGAAGGTTATGCCACGGAAGATCAGACAAGACATTTGGACGAACAGCAACGGGAATTTTCGTGCGCGTGGAAAGTTTTTCCGCATTGTGAATCTCGCGGTTTAATTGCGCGACAAACGTGTTGCGGTTGTCGATGAAGTAACGCGATTTTGCAAGGCGTGCGTCTTGCACGTTCTGAAAAATGCCCATGCCCGATTCATCAAGACAAACAAATTCACACCCTGGGGAGCGATGCGGACAGAATTGCTTTCCGCTTTTACTGGCGGGAGAGAGTGAGAGGCCGAGTGTGCGCCATCCAAAGGATGCGCCCTTTTCCAATTTGGTGTTGGTTGCGAGTAGTTTCATGGTGTGTATTTTTTCAGATTTCGCCTTACTTGGCAAGGGCTTTTTTAACCTTGGAGAGTTGCGACTTGTCGTAGGTGTAGAAAGTCGCGTTGACTTCAAGCACGTTAGAGAGAACGCGATACGCCGCGATGTCTTCGCGGATTGCCGTGTGATAGTAGGGCGCGAACCCATGACGATTTTTTATGCTCTCGCGTATGCGGATGATGAGCGCGACACGCGCCGTCTGCATTACCTTGTCGAGTTGCTGTGTGTTTGCTGTGTTGTCTGTATTTACCATGCAGAAAGAATATCACACCCCACCGAAAACACAAGATATTTTTTGCGATTAAAAAAATATTTATTTTCTGCTTGACACGCCACTTGGCACGCATCCTGCTAAGCATATTGCGTAAAGTGCTGATATTCAACGACTTACAAAAAACGGCGGGGCGCGCCGCCGTAAGTGCTTGATTTTCAACGACTTACTTCACAAGGTAGTAGTCAAGATCTCCGTTGGCGTGAAGCCGCGTGACCCAACCCGCATGGTTGAACCAAGTTATATTCTGCGCGAGCAACGAGGGCTTGCGCTTGGGAGTGTAGATGGAAATTATATTGAGTATAACTTCTGTTACGCGTTGGATTATGTTCATAGATTATATTATATTCTGGGTTTGGTGGTGATAGTATAGAAAACGAAAAGCGCACAGGCTATGATGAGGATCATTGCGCCTCCCCGTGTTTGTGTTTGGCCTTGCGCGTGTAGGCGTTCTTCACGCGCATGGCGAATGATGGACGGCAAGCGGTCTTGCGAACGCTGCGTTCGATCTCGCGCGCGAAGGGGCGTGTGTCTATGGTCATTATAATTTTGCTCATGTTAGTTGACTCCGAAGGTGATTGCGTTTTTGCCTTTGAGGTTTAGCAACTCATGCGCGAGCGTGGTGATGCTGTGGCATAGGAGGTCTAGCTTATGCTCATGCACTTCGAGTTGACGCTCGATGATCGTCGCGTTGTTCTTGTAATCCTTGAGCGCTTTGCTGTGCAGCACGAGCGTTTCGAGGGCTTTGATGATTCCGTCTTGTGTGTTGTTCATAGTGGTGATGATGTTAGTTTGTTAGGGTTGAAAGGTCAAGAGTTTTTCTTGAAGTATGCGGAGATTTCTTCCGCGCTTGCAGGGCGCAAGTCATTCAGAAAAAACTTTCCGAATTCTTCGTGATGACGGACAACGGCTTGATTGCCTTCGATGCTGACGATGCGGAAGCAACGTGTGCCAACTTTCCAGATTTGGCTTTTTTGTGGTGTTTTCTTTTTCATGTTATTAGATGTTGACTGCTACGGAGTTAATTGACTGAATCGCCAGTCCGCACAAGTGTCGGTAGTCGTAGCCCTTTTTGTCGAGATTGGTTTTCATCTGTTCGATGCGGCGAACAGATTTGTTGATTGCCGTGCGAAGCATTGCCGCTTCGACGTTGACGATGACAGGAAGCTCCCCAGTTTTGGCGAAGGCGATGGTGTATGTTTTCATTGTTAAAAGTATAGCAGAGATGCGGTGAAAGTCAAGGGATTTTTTTATTTATTTTCTCACGCGCTTTTTCCAGACCAGCGGCTCAACCCGATCAAACTGGACGAGACAGAAAAGCCCGCCCTTGTTGGTGTAGGTGAACGTGCGCGTGGCGAGCGAAGCGAACGTGCAAGCCGCCTTGTTTTTCGTGGCGAACTCGATGATCTCTGAACTCGTGTAGTATTTCTTTGTCATGCATACAAGATACCACAGATGCGCAAAAATGCAAGATATTTTTTGCGGTTCTGCAAAGTATTTTTGTTGACGAAAAAAAACTTTTCAACTTGGCACGCTTCATGAATGGCATAATGCATAAGTGCTTCATTTTCAACGACTTACGCCGCGCGGCGGGGCGCGTCGTCGTAAGTGCTTGATATTCAACGACTTATGTGAAAAGATTTTTGCAAAAAAAAGCTTGACACGCGCACGGCGTGCCAAGCGTGAGAGTGTGGCGCGACTACTTCGCGGCCAAGGGCTTTTCGATTTCGTCAAACACGTCTGGTGTGCGTTGCGCCCAAGTGAAAGACGTTGAGCCAGTCGCGGGATTAGTCACGCGCCAGTAGGCATGACCGCCTTCGACCGCCGCCTTGTTGAAAGGCAGCAGGACGAACACGAAGAACGCCGCGCTTGTTACGATGAGGGTGAGAAGGCTACTCATCAGAGCAACCGCCGTGGTGTATGTGTATTTTTTCATTGAGTGTTTAGGTTAGATGTTTTTCTCGTCGTGTGCAAGCATTTTTTCCATGCGTTCGTGCAAAAGTTTATAGACAAGGTGCGCGTCATGCACAGCGTCAACGCAATCTTTCCTCATGCCTTCCATGAGAAAGTCTTTTGCGAAGAAGCGCACACTATTTGATTCGAGTGCTTTTTGAATGTTGGGAGTGATCATATTTTTAGATGGAGAGTAAGAAGCCGATGAGGCCGATTGAAACCGCAATGAGAGTGTAGAGCGCGAAGCCTAGCAAGTCGAGGATTTGTTCTTTCATGGTGTTATTTATATGATCCAGCAGGGATGTTAGGGGTTGAAACGTAAACCGCTTCCATAAAGCGATCTTCATCGAAACGCGGATTTTGTTCGGCAAAGTATTTTGCAAAGTCCAACGCGAGGACTTCAACGACTTCGTATTCGCCAATCGGCGCGTGTTGTTTTTCAGCGAGACGCTTGCCCAAGATTTTTGCAAAGGCTTCGTAGTGTTTTTTTGTCATGGTGTTATTGTGGTTTGTTTTGTTCGTAGTGTCAAGCGACTGTTACCAGCCGCCCCGCATATCGCGGTCTTCTTGCCTGTTCTGGCGTTCGATGTCCGCGTCTGGACGATTCGGGTCGTAGAGAGGATGATCCTTGTCCTCTACGAGCCTGTAGTTGCACTGGTCTTCACGTTCTTGGTCGCGCCAGCTTTTGGTGTATTGGTTTTTGTTCATATATCTAATCTATCAGAAAAATTGATTTAGTCAAGGGATTATTTTTCGAGGAGAGCGTTTATTTTTTCGCGCGTTTTCCTCATCGCGTGAAGTAAAACAGTCGTTTGATCGTCAAGCATGGGGTCGATCAAGTCGTTTGCGATTTGTTCGAGTTTTTCGGTGAGGACTTGAAGTTGGATTTCTTTTTCGTTCATGCATACAGAATACCACAGATCGCGCAAAACGCAAGGAATTTTTTTGAAAATTATTTTTTTATTTTTTTATTTTTCGCTTGACACGCACAGAGCTTTTTGCTATAATCCGAATTTTGACGTAAGTTGCTGATATTCAACGACTTACGGCCGCGCGCCCCGCCCTTCGGCGTAAGTGCTTGATATTCAACAGCTTAGCTTATGATCGTGAAATTCATTTCGTGATGATACGTAAAGCCTTACGGCTCAACGACTTACAGCACATAAAAAAAACACAAAAAAAATGCGCACTTGGCGCACTTTTTTCTTGACAGGCTAGTTGTCCCAGCCCTCTTGCTCGCCCAAGTCCGCGAGGTCGTCGAGGCCCGACCCATCGCCTGCCCATTGGCCCTCGCACCCATCGTAGGGTTGCGGTTCGGGTTCGGGCGCAGGGTGAGCGCACGGGTCGCCGTTGTGCCGTTCCTCGGCGTAGCCAAACAGGATGTCGAATTCCTGCGCGGGTGTGAGGTTGTCCTCGTTGGCGGGTTCCGCCGCGAACGTGCGTAGCGCGTTGCGCTCGTCATGCTCGGTAGCGTAGTCGCTAGGCGTGTTGATGCCAACCCAGTCGTATGGCATTTCGGAGGGTTGCGGGATGTTGGTGTTGTTGGTGTTGTTCATAGTTAAAGAATAGATGAGGTTGATAAAAAACGCAAGGATTTTTTTGAAAATTATTTTTTTATTTTTTTTATACAGCCGTAGCGCGACCCACGCGGAACACAAGCTCCAGCTTGCCAGCTTCGGGACGATCCTCGCCAGCGACGAAAGCCGCGAGCATTTCGCTGTCGAAGTTGAAACGCGAGAGAGGGTGAGAGTTAGCCCAGCGCAAGCCAACGGGCAAGTGGAATTCTCCGAGGATCACTTCCCCAAGGTCGATGAGTTGTTGAACTTCTGAGTCAGAAGGGGACGAGTAAGGCGACCAGCCGAGCGTTGCAACAATCTCGTTCGTGTTGACGTTGACGAGATCATGCCACAGCTTGCAGCAATCGTCGTCGTGATCCTCCGAGATGGAGAGGATGCAAGGGGTTCCGTTGACGTTGAATTGTGTTTCTTTATCTTTCATACATACAATCTACCACAGATCATGCAAAACGCAAGGGATTTTTTTACGATTGTGCAAAGTATTTTTGTTGATGATTTTTCAAACGAGCGTTTTATTCTGCAAGTTGGCACGCTTCTTGAACAGCGTATTGCGTAAGTCGTTCATTATCAAGGACTTACGCTGCGCGGCGGGGCGCGTCGTCGTAAGTGCTTGATATTCAAGGGCTTACACAAGATGCAATCGGGGCAAAGTAAAACGCGCGTTTGAAACGTGCGTTTGAATTAGCTTAGAGCGAGAGCAGCGAGACGAGCATGCCCCACGCGACCACAGCGGCGAGGCCGACGAGCGCGCCTTCAGCGAAGTAGATGAGTGCCTTTGTCATAACGTGCTTTGTCATAGTTTTCTTTGTCATAGTGTTAGCAGGGCGCGCCGCCGTAGCATGGCGCGTTATCGTTGGCAACGTCCATCATCATCTGTTCGATGTGCTGATGCAGTTCACCGCTGATCTCTTCAGCTTCCGCATTGGTGTCATCGTTCCAGAGTGAGTGCGTCACGACTTCGATGCTGTTCTCTTCGCTATCGAAGATGAAGGTCGTGTCGATGTTGTAGTTGGTTCCGTTGAAGGTGAAGTTTTTTCTTAGGTAGTTCATATTTTTAATTTATCAGATGTTGGTTAATTGTCAAGGGATTTTTTTACCAATCCTGACGAACGAAGTTTCTTTCGTTCTTGCCGAAGGCTTCGACCTCGGTAGTGTTTTCGTTGACCATCCAAGCGACGACTTGGATGGGTTCGTTGTTAGCGTCAACGAACGAGTAGTTGCCACTACGAACGTCAGAGCCGTAAGGCGCATCGTAACGGAAGGTTTCAACGCTACGAACGAACGTCACGTTTTGGTAGTGGAACCTACCCATGCGAGACAGGTAGTCCAAGCGGTAGATGTTTCCTTTAGTTAGTGTGTTTATTTCTTTCATGTATACAAGATACCACAGATGCAGAAAAACGCAAGGGATTTTTTTGCGATTGTGTGAATTATTTTTGTTGATGATTTTTCAAACGAGCGTTTTATTTCATGAGTTGGCACGCCGCTTGCGTAGCATGTTGCGTAAAGCGTTGATATTCAACGACTTACGCCGCGCGGCGGGGTGCGGCCGCGTAAGTGCTTGATGTTCAACAGCTTAACCTATGATCGTGAAATTCGTTTCGTGATGATCAGTAAGCGCCTCATACTCAACGGCTTAACCTATGATCGTGAAATCTATTTCATGATGATCAGTAAGCGCTTGGTATTCAACGACTTACGCGCGCGCGCCCCACGCGTATGCGTAAGTGCTTGATACTAAACACCTTACGACATTAACGCTAAATTCCGCCGAGCGACGAACGTGGTTTTATTGAATTCCTTAAATTCCGCCGAGCGACGAACGTGGTTTTATCTATACTACGTAAAGCGTTGGTATTCAACGACTTACGCCAAACGGCGGGGCGCGCCGCCGTAAGTGCTTGATATTCAACGACTTATGACGTATTTTCGAAGAATTGCCTTATGTAAGTGCTTGATACTCAAGGGGTTACAAGACATCGTTCGTGGTGCTTAAGGCGTTGGCTTAGCCCGAAGGTGAGAATCATCTATCACACTAGGCAAGCAAAAAGCGCATAGTGATACACTATACGCAGTTGTGTGTTAATTACCTTACCAACCTGCCATCCCAGGATCAATTTCGTTTAGGATGACGCTATCAATTTTCTTTTGCAGATCCTCATCACTGATTATCGAGTCCAGAGACACGGGATGCAGTATCGAGGACGCTTTGAAGTCTACGACCTCAGTATCAGTATCGTTGTTAAACAGATTGAGCGTTACCATTTCGAAGTTCATGTCGCTGTCAACATAAAACTCCGCGTCGATGCTGTAATTGGTTTCGTTGAAGGTGAATGAGGT
>Ga0209596_1001058_pt1 | contig 24407 bp, 13 predicted proteins | sample M_130807_MF_Meta_FD_187314 | JGI IMG/M metagenome (GOLD analysis project Ga0209596, IMG submission 187314) | Freshwater microbial communities from Lake Montjoie, Canada to study carbon cycling - M_130807_MF_MetaG (SPAdes) (version 2) | ecosystem: Environmental > Aquatic > Freshwater > Lake...
CGCCAGTGTCTGCAATTGAAAGTCCATGATGAACATGAATATCTCCAAAGCGACGCTTGGGTAGCTCGTTGTAGTATATGTATTCATACCCAAGGGAGTCTAATGACCATAGCGCTTCTGGTGTAACCTCGCTAATGTACTCTGGTAATTTTGCATCTACATAATTAAAAATTCGGATGTCATGATTTCCTAATGCTGAAAATAGTTGAGCATCAGGCAACAATTCTCTTGTTTTTGCATAAAAATCTCTTGCCCCTTTAGCTTCGTGTCTCATCATTGGAACAATAAGGTCTCCGCTTTCAGTCTTGTGATAGTTTAAAAATTCTGCTGAGCGTCCTTCTGTATATTTACTATAGCAAGCTTGATCGTCTGTATCACCTAGGTAGTCAACTACATCTGGCTTAAACCACTTCATTACTTTAAACCATAGGGCAATCATGTTATCGTCTTGATATGGAAATTGCTGGTCGGATGAAAGCATCCATTTTAAATCGTTACTCATTGTCTACCTTAATATGTAAAAAAGTCACGGGTACGTGACTTTGATGTTACAGTAATTGTAACATATTGATACGGTATGTCAACTATTCAGTTGCTGCGATTGCTAAATAATGTACGCTTATTGTATAAGTGTCTGTTCCTGCTGTTGTCTTTTGAAGTGAAATTGATGCACCCTTTGCGTCAGCTTTCATGATTGCTGAGCTTACGTCCACCCCTGCATCTTTAGATACTGCAATTTGTAATGAATATATAAATGCAGCGCAGGTTCCAGTAAGAGTGCCTACATAAGTTATTGGTAAAGTTGTTTCAACGCCATATTTTAAGGTAACTTTTTTAGGGACTGTTTGTCCTGCAAGCAATTTTTTAGCAACGGCGGTTGTTGAAGATGAGTCTACAGAGCTTTGAACTCCTTGTATTTTAGCAGATAATCCTGTTTGTCCTGCTGTCAATATCTCTAATTTAGTAATTATTTCATTTAAGTTAGCATTATCTAGCGGTGCACCCGCATCAAATGTAGCCATAATTTAATCCTCCAAAAGACTTGTAGAATATTCTTCTACTGCCTTATCTTTATCTTGTTTTTCATTCATTAGCTGCGTCAAATCAGCTCTAAGCACGGCTATTTGTGTTTCATAATTTGAAACCAATTCGCCAATGCGTTGCTGTAATGCAGTAATAACTAATTCTGCTTTATCCATAGTTTAAACCGTTTCTATTAATCTAGTGCTGTTTTTTCAGCTACTAGTGCTGCTCTTTTATCATTTAAAGATGCAAGCTTTGTACTTAATGATGCTACTAGGTCGGTATCTATTGGTGATACAGATTCAACTTCAATTTTGTCAAGCTCTGTTCCGTATATAGAATAGTCTAGCCCTCTGATGTGCTGATCAACAATAGCGATCTTTTCTTCATTTGTTAGCATTGATGTCATTTTGTTCCTCCTTTCATATTATAGCATTTCATGTACTATGCGGTCAACCTATTTAGCTCTTGCTGAATAGCTTGAATTTTTAATGGAACCTGCTCTAATTTATTTGAGGCATAGGTTATTTTATCCTCTATATTCATTTGAGTATAGAAGTCAATTTCTTTTTGAATAATATCAATATCTAGATTGAGTATCTCTAATCTATTATTTACTATAGCTATTTTTTCTTCATTAGTTATCATATCTTATCCTGTCTGACTTACCCAAGCGGAGAATCCGTCTGCATTTGCCGCTCTAACCCACATTTTTACCCAGGTGTAGGATCCAGTAGAAGCTGTAACTTTACCAGTAGATACTGAAGTATTATAGACTGCTTTAGCAGTAAGCGGAGTATTTGCATTAGTTGCGACTGTGGACCCAAATTGATTATTTGTATAAGTAAAAGTGTTTGCAGCAGCAGCATAGGTTCCAGCTTGTGATGTGGATGCCTCAAAATATACTTCATAGTAAGTAGCAGCATCATGTGTGGCATCTACTGTTGGGGCAGTCCAAGAAGAAGAATTAAAAATAAGATTAGGACTTGTACCACTAGAAGGAGTTGTTAGATTTGTGGGAATATTTGGTGGCTTTAAAGCAAGAGGATTAGTGATTGGGCCAAGCTCTGATCCTGCAATAACTGACGATGTCCCGCCTGCATTTGTTGCACTTGCAAATGTTCTATAATACTTTCTGTTATTTACGTCATTAAAATCAGATAACGGAATTACATAAGTTCCGCTTTGAGTATTTAATGGACCTGCAACAAGAGTCTCAATTGTTGCAACTCCAGATGTTCCACGATATAAATACAATGCATAGCTTGTTGGAGAACCAGTCCAAGTACCAGGTGTAAAAGTAAACGTTCCTCCAACATTTAATGAAGGGGAAACGCTAAGCGTAGGGAGAATAGAATTTGTTGGTATTGAAACTGCTGCTGAAGCAGACCCAGTTTTTGTTATATCAACTGAATTGTAACCAGACAACGAGTACCTAACCGTTACTGTAGAGGACTGACTAGCAGTCAAACCGCTTACGGTCAATGCACCAGTTGACGAATTAACAGATGCGGAACCAGTGGTTGCCGAAACAACTGAATAGACACCACCAGATGGACTAGCGGCAGTAGTAATTGATGCAGACCAACCAGTAGCTGCTGAAGTTGCAGCTCCATAGGCGGGGTTTGTTGTTAAATTTGGTACTGCAGTAAGAGTTATTGCTGTTCTTGCATCATCTACGCCGTCTTGCAAAATATTTCTTGTTACTGCAGTTGCGGTCATTGTTGAATCATTTAATGTAGACCATGTATTAATTGAAAAGTTATCAACAAACAAAACTGAATCTGATGTCCCATTTGTTAAATTATTTGTAATTATGTAAGCATCCGCCGCAGTGGACCCAAATGTAAACCTGATTTCATAATCTACAGTTTGTGCTGGGTCATTATAGATTGCACCTTGATATCTAATTGAATATGTTGTTGCGGTGGCAGTAGTGTATAAAGCTGTTTGCCTCAAATCTGCCTGTAGTATACTCAAGTATCTTCCTGTAGTTGGTACCGAAACTGAAGTCCCTGGATCACTATTTAATCCGATATGACCATTAGTTGATACATATGCTATTGTTGATGCGCTAGTTACAGTTATGCCTAATGGAATAATTTTTTTAGTTCCAGCCGCTTTGGGTCGTGCCAACGTAACATGAGTTGTTAGATTTGGAGTACCAGATTGTCCCATGCTGTTTACTGGGGTTAAAGTTAAATAATATGTTGTAGAGGCTGATAGTCCGCTTGGAATAATTATTGGATTTGCTGTCTGTGCAGTTGCAGAAGCAGCAACTGTTCCAGAGTGAGATCCAGACCTTAAGACATAAGAGTATGTGCTATAGTCTGCACCACTTGTTGTAAATGGAATAGACAAACTTGTACTTGCTGCAGTTGCGGTTCCTGCTGTAATTATAGATGGCATATACTGATTAGCAAGGGGAGTAAGTTTAGTCCAACCATCATCTAATGATCCTGAAGTAGTTAACGCTGTGTTATTTGTTGAGTTTATAGCCTGCGCTGAAATCATTAACGAATCTGGAATTCTATATCGCTTATCAGTTGGAGTAGCTTGACGAGTAGCCCATGGTATTACAGAAATAGATCCCTGCGTTCCATCAAAATTTAATCTATATGTATATGCATTAGCGGTATCGCCCTCATCTGTTAGATCTGTTGGCACAGTATATGTAGGTAAACCATTTACGCCAGAAATCCATTTTTGACTATCTAGATACATTCCTGGAATATATGTTGGCTGTGGAACATTAGTTCCTTTTCTAATAATAGATACATCGGCGTATGCATTTGCTGTATTAAATTTAACTTGATAGTCTAAAGCATTATCTGCAGTATAAGTTCGCGGGTTAAGATATCTATATCCTTTAAACTGTATAACATAATTAGACGCATCAGACCAATATTTTAATCCTATTGTATCCGCCGTTTCCTGGCCTTGATATAAATCAGATAGATATATTGCTAAAGCTTTGCCAGTAGAAGGTGCAGATCCAGTATAACCAGCATCAAAATGTATGTGTCCATTTGTTCCAACATACAATGGATTCCCAGTTCCAAATGTAAATGAATAAGCAGTAGGTGCGGTTATTGTTTTATTAGACTGAGTCAAAATCTTATTGTATGAATTACCAAAAGATCCAGTATTAGTTACTGTTAAAGTAAAGTTATATGTACCTGCTGCTAAAAATTCTGACGTCTGAGTAGCCGAGCTACTTGTAACACTTAATGAGCCAGTACCCGTTCCCGTCCAGGATATAACTGCGGTGTATGTTGGATCATAAACTAAATAATCTGAAACATAAGTAAATTTATTTTGTCCACCAGTAACTGTAAAGGTATTTATTGCAGGCTCTCTATAATAAACTATAGTTAAAGCACCTGCAATACCTCCTGCTGTTGATGTTATGCCTACCATGCTTGAATTTGTAAGAGCATATCCAGAAGTTGATTCACCATTAGAATTTGTTGCCCAAACAACTGGAGCTATTTCATAAGATGTTGTTCCTGATGGCTTATATACAGACGCATCGTATGTATTATTAATTGCTCCAGGAATTGCAGTCCATGTATATCCAGATGGACCACCAGCCTGTTCTTTTAAATACCACTGGTATCTATACGAAGTAGGAGTATTTGTCCATGTTCCATTATTTGATATTGTGTATGTATATGAGGCAGGATCTCTTGTATATGTTACAGTTCCAGCTGTTCCGACTGGCCTCGGACCACTAACCATGGCCGTACTTCTAACAATACTTGTTGGGTTAAGTCCATAGTATGTGCTATTACTATTTTTATAAGTTATCTGTGCTGCTAAATATTTACCAATAGTAGTTGGTGTATAAGAGATAGTTCCAGTTAATGATGTAGAATCTGCAATCCCGCTGTTTGGTATAGTAGTTAAAGATGAAAGCAATGTTGGACCACTTACTCTGTTTGATACAGTTAAAGCATCATTTGCTCCAGTTGTTTCAAACCATTCTATAAAAGAAATTGTTTTGTCTACAGACTTATACCATTGATCTGCTAAATTAAAATTTACAACTTGAGCAATATTTTGGCTAGGGGCTGCAGCATTTGTCATTGTAAATGTATTAATAGTAGGGGCTTGCCTAATAACCTTTAGTGGACCATCAAGTTCAAGTGTTGATCCTACTCCAGTTATTGTTTTTCTAATAGAATACCAAATGTAATAGTTGTCCCAGGATATAATTTTATTATAAGTATTTGCTAGTAAATCAATTCCTCCACCCACGACACTTTCTTCACCGTCTCCAACGCCAGTCCAGGTATTTGTATCTGTTGTTGTATTGGCCTGTATGCTTCTTAGCTCTGTTGCGCCTGCATCGTTAATCCAATATCCATCAAAACAATAGAGATATTTTATTGTTCCGCCTTCAATTCCAGTATTAGTTGTTCCAGGTTTTCCCGCTCCCCATTGCGATCCTGGGCCCATAATGATTGGTTCTCCAGCATCTACTGGCGTTACCCCAGCATTTGGACTTCCAGTTCTAAAATTTAAATATCTAATTTGTGGTCTATATCCAGATAAACTAGTATCTAGTTGTGGTGCCGAAGATGTTGAATCAAATACTTTAACCCATGCGCCTGATATTTTTATGTAGGCTTTTTGAAGCGAAGTCCAAAATCCTCCAACTTTAATATACATTTTTGGAGTTTTTACCCAAGCACCTGACTGCTTTATGTATGCTTTACCTGCCATAATTAACTCGCTGTGCTAAACATTATATCGCCGTCTTGACCCATATACATGTATGAATTTGTTGCTCCATTTGTGCTGGTAATTGATACTTCTGAAGCACTAGTTTTAAATATTGCTCTTCCAGTTGAAACTGATCCATCAGATTTAATTACTAACGGAACGCCAACTTCACGTGTAGGCCCAGTTAAATATGTTCCTCCAGTAACTCTAAAATTATTAGCAGATGTGTAAGAATAATGTGCGGCAGAAGCCATATTTTCTATCTTGAGTGCTCCATAATTAGCAGTAAGAATAAGTCCACCTTCTTGTAATGTTATAGAAGAATACGCTGCAGAAGTTGGTCCGCTTCCTTGATTTGATATTTTTAAAAAGCTTTTGTATGTTGACCCACCAATTGAGAGAGTTAGTCTAGGATTATTTAAAGTAAATTCGCTTGTTGAATCAGTTCTTTTTAATGAAATAGCTTCACTTAGAGCAAGTGTTCTAGCAACAGGAGTTGCCCACGAACCGTAATATGCTCCATACCAAGTGTTTCCATCTCCAGCATCTGCACCGCTATCTGATCCATATGAATAAGAATATGTAGTGACTGATGTTGTATCTGAATCTAAGCTAAAAGAATATGTCTGATCTGAGTTAAACATAATTCTTGAATTTGCTCCATCAAGCTTAACCTTTCCCTTACCTGTTGTAGCGCTTGATTCAATTGTAGTACCTGTTATAGTCCCGCCAGAAATTGCAGAGCCACTTATTTTTCCTCCTGAAATTTCTCCAGTGCTTGAATTTAATATAACTTTATTTGTTCCATCTGGGGTTCCATAAGATTCAAGATTTGTTCCATTAATATTCCACCCAAGGGTTTGATTTCCAATTCTTCCAGATGTTACTGTAATAGCTCCGCTAATTATTGCACCTGTTGCTCTTAGAACTCCTGTATTTGTTACTGAGAATGGGGTGTCTGTAGCTGGGGTTCCCGCTCCTGCCCAGAATGCATATCCTCCAGCAGTTGAATCAATTTGTAATCCTACTGCAGATGTCCCACCGCCACCTGAGAGCTTAGATGTACCAATTGACCATCCTCCAATTTTTCCAGATTGGCTAAACATGTATCCATCGGATGCTCTTACGTAAAAGTTTGTTGTGTTTCCGCTTGATGCTGTTATTGCAGCTGTTGTTGTTCCATCAATTAAAGCGTTTGTACCAATAAGAATTGTTCCAGTTCCAGAAGAGACTCTTAAGACTCCAGCTGGAATTGCAGCAGTTCCAATATCTACCTGACCTTTAAAAGTTCCAGATGTGGCTGAAATTTTTCCTTCGATTTCTGCGCTAGTTGCATAAAGAAATCCATCTTGCCTTACATAAAAATTGCCTCCAGCATCAATAAGCTTGTTAACATTATTTCCAGTTCCAACTATTGATATATTTGTAGCATTTACTGCTCCGAGATGTGTAACTCTAAATGGTGCATCTGTTCCAGTTGAAACTCCTCCTGCATAAAAAGCAAATGTTCCAGTTGAAGACATTCCCGCATAAGTTATTCCTGTTGATTTTTCAATTTTTGCAGGATCTACTAACCATCCAGCAATGCTTCCACTCCCAAGATAAAATAGTCCCGTGTCGTTAGGGAAAGAGAAGTTTGTTGTATCTACCCCAGCAGTATTTTTATACCCAAACAATCCCCCCTGATTCATAACAACTCTATTTACACCTGTTGCAGCGGCGCCAGCAAAAAATATTCCAGTTGTTACTCCAAAGTTTCCAGTTATTGTTCCACTTGCTGCTGTAATTTCTCCATTAAATTTTCCATTAGTTGCAGTTAGTACACCACTTGATGTTACATCAAAATTAGCTCCTACCTTTAATGTGCCACCAGTAATTGCTATTCCAGTTGCTTTTGCTGTTCCATCTGGTTTTACCCAAAATGCCGCTCCTGTGTCTCCACCGCTATTTCCAGAAGCTGTTGCTCCTGCATAAAAAGAATAATTTCCAGAAGAAGATATTCCAGAATATTGTGATAAAGTTAATCTTTCTATCTTTGAACTATCTATTTTCCAACCAGCAATTTGTCCGTAATCTGCATATATACCACCATCAGAAGTATCTAATCTTAAATTAACTGTTCCCTTTTTAATAGATAAACCATTATTGTTTAATACAAATCCGTCGCCAACTAATGTTCCACCAGAGTTTAATGCTCCATTCCAGATAGAAGCACCAGTTGTTTTTAATTCTATATTGCCACTAAAACTTCCGCCTTTTGCTGTGATGTTTCCATCTACATTTAAAGCGTCACCAGTCCATTCTAAAAAGTTAGCTGCAGAGCCCCCTACTTTAAATTTTGCAGTATTTGCTGCAGTTAAATACCAGTAATTGCTATTACTTAAATATATTCCTTGAGCAGCAGCATTTTGTGTTCCATCTTTATCTTTAATTCCAGAGCCAAATTGAAATCCTGCTAAGCCTGCAGTAATATAATTTGACATTGCTGGATCACCAGATATCGTTTGATTTGTAAATGAAGAATATGTTCCAGTAGTGTTATTGAATTCATCATATGAAGCAATTCCAATTTCATATGTTGCTCCTACTGCAAGACCAGACAACCTATACGATGTACCAGTTCCACCAGAATCTACATAGGAATAATTTTCAAATGGCGCTGATGCTTTATACGGCCTAAATCTAATTCTATATCCGCGTAATGTGCTATCTGAAACTGCTGTCCATGATAAATTTATTACTCCATTAAATCCCATTGTTCCACTAGTATCAATAGATGAGTTTGCTGTTATTCCTGCTGAGGGTGCTAAAGGAGCATTAGCATCTGCAGCAATAGCATCTATTGGAGTTACTGTAGATTCTGCAGACCATAATGAATCAAAGCCATCGATAGTAACATATTTTATTTTTACATATCTAAGTGTGTAAACTGTCTTTTTTATAATAGCTGGACTAGATCCTGAAAATACCAAATCTGATTCTGTTGGATTTCCTGCTCCCCATGAAGTTGCACTCTCATAAACTTTTGCATAAGATGCTGTAGCTGGTAAAACCCATGTTGCAGTGTAACCGTTTGTAATTGCTGTTAAGGCAAATGTTGGAGTTACTGCAGATAAAGGATTTGTTTTTGAAGCAACACTAAAATTAGTTCCTGTATTAATATTGCCTGCCGAATCTGCAGTTTTAAAAACTCCAGCAAAAGCAGTGTAGTATGATCCAAATGCACTATAAAGTTGATCTTGTGTTATAGTAAATTTTCCAGCAACTAACTCATTTTTCCATCTTAAAAATGGTCTTGTTTGACCACTTGCAGTTAATTCTATTATGCATCTTATACTATCTTCACCAGATGTAAATGTTGGAGTGACCTCTATATTATTCCCATTCCATGCAGCAGTTGCTGTAGAATTTAACGGAGGAGTTGTATCTGTACTATCTGGATTAATTGGATAAATAAATTGTTCTGCAGAATAAAATTCAGACTGCTGCCCAGTTATGGAGCCGAAGTATTTGATTACAATATACTTTCTGCTGTAAGGATTTGCTCTTCCTAAAGTGTTAATTATTGCTGGGCCTGGGCCAGAGTAAACAAGGTTGGTTGAATCATTTGGTGTAAAACCAGAGGTAGTGCCTTCCCATACTTTTATATATGTTGCCCATGATGGTGCAGTCCATGTTGCAGTATATCCATTTGTAATTCCTGTTAATGTAAATGTTGGGGTTACCCCAGCGCCTGGATTTGCAAGTGTTCCTGTAGAAAAATTAGTTCCTGAAGTTGGATTGTCTGCAGGGTCTATTGATATAAATTTACCAGTATATGAGGTAGATTGATTAACTGAAAGCTGTTTGGATATTGCATCATTAGTTATAGGATAAGTAAATGTGCCAGAAGTCGCTGGGAAGTAATCATAAAAAGATCCATTATATATTCCAGTTGTTAGGATTACTTTAAATCTTGTTCCTGGATCTGTGGCGGGCATTGTATAATTAATTAAAAGATCATTGCCTGACCATGTAGCACTATTTACAGTAACTTCATTTGGAGGGGTTTCGTCAAATATGATTGGTAGGTATGCGGCTGCTACTTTGTAATTTGAATAAGCTGAATACCCGCCAGTTATTAGCCTATGTCTTATTTTAATATATACGGTGTTTATTTCTTTAACCGTAACTGGTGCATTTGTTGCACTTCCAACTGGAAGGTACGTACCAGTTGGTGTTGAAGATTGATATACAACAGTTTCCCAATATGTTCCTGTTGTTGGTATGGCGTCCCAGCTTACAGAAAATCCTTTATCTACAGGAGTAATTGCCCAACTAGAATCTAATATGGCTAATCCAGATAACGGGTCTACGTATGCGGGAACTGCAAAAGCAACTCCATTGCTTGCTGCATTTATATAATCTGTTTTTAATAATCCAGAAAGTGTAGTTTGAAAAACATTACCAAAATTTGCCATTATTTGTTGTTTAGTGATAACTATTTTTTGATTGATTGTAGTCAAATCTTTTTTATGTCCAAAGTAAACTGTCGTTGGTGTTCCAAGAACATTGCCTGTTAATGCAATTTGAAATCCAGTAGAATGTGTGGGGGATTTCCAAGTAATCTGTAGGCTATCTTCACCCCATGTAGCAACAACATCTGTTGATTCCGCCAAAGGTAATGGTATTGTTTGCACACGAAATGTGTTTGACCATATAGTATTATATTTTGCATTTAAATCTTCATCCTCAAAAACCCATTGGAAATTAAATCCATACAGAGTATCAGCAGTAAGACCTTTAACATCTGTATCAAAATAATTTTTGTCAGACGGGTCAAAATACTGTGTTACCTGTAAATCAGGGAATTTAGAATTATCCACTAAATGAAATCTCCAATCTGAACTCTATGTCCGCTGGTCTTCCTGCCATTTTTTCAAGTGGTGTTGCAAGGATTGATCTTGATATTAATCCATATGAGGCATCGAAAGTATCTTCATCATTTATTCTTAAGCCTTCTAAGTTGATAGTAGTTGACCCAGTATTTTTAGCAGTTGCCGCTATCCCAACTTTATAAATAGAGCTCATGTCTGGGTTCCCTGCAGAAGATAAAAGAGATGAAAATGTTGTGGACAAGACCTTGTTGCCAGAAGTTAGCGGGGCAGCAATTGTTGTATAGAAGTATTCAGTATCAGAGCTATAAAACTTAATTGTTATTGATGATAAGTTAGTGTCAGATTGATTATAGGCAAGCACAATAGTGTCATTACCACTGTACCCATTGATACTAAATGTTCCAATATTTGAAATGTATTCTTTGCTTGTGTTAGACGCTGTGGTAATTGGAATTAATGCATTTCCTATTCTTGGAAATGGAGCAGTTGTTGGGCTGGATATTATACTGGCTGGTGTCGATGTTGAATCTAGCCATAACAAATTGTTTTCAAAATCAGAAATTATATTGCTGTCAGAGTTAAGGTTAGAAGTTTTTAATTGTGGGTACAGCCCAACTTCAGTAATTATTCCAGCCACATCTTGTGGCAAAGTTGCTTTATAGATGACGGCATACGTTGTATTAGAGCCTACTGTTTGGATGTCTATGCTACCAAAGCTTGCTTGAATTCTGTAAAATTCAAAACCTAATCTGCTATTTGTATCGGACAAAGCATAGTCTGCATTTGTTGCTATTCCAACTGCTATATCTTTTTTTATAAATCCAGGTGCTCCAGCAAGATAAGATGTTAAAAACCTTTTTCCAAATTTTGTAATCATTATAAACTTCTCCTTATTTTAAGACCTTTAACTGCTTGTCCAGTTGAATTTTTTACTTGTATTGTAAAATATATTGTTGGTGGAATAGTTGTATAATCAACTTTCTGCTCTCCTTTTATTAATATGTCGGATAGGGATGGAATCATCGTTCCTATTTCATCTCCTATATTTGGATTTGGGTCAGGGTCTGGATTGAGGCCAGGGTCCGATCCTCCAAAATTAGAACCAAGAAATATTGTTGTTGGCTGAATCCCTGATTCTATAAATCTAATTGCTAGCGGGTCTAGGGTGTTGGCTAGCGGGTCGCCCTCATAAAAATAAATATAGGGGGATTGATCTACCTCATTTGAGGATATTTTTTCTGATGTCATTTTAAAATTATACCATTATTCAGAATAAATTGATCTTGCCTGAATTATGGTTTTAATACCCCCGCTCCAAGTTTGAGATATGCTATTTACAATAAATTTTTCTGTTCCTGTTAGCTCATGGTAGGTGTAGTCTACAGAAATTATATCTCCAATTTGTATTTTTGGATTGGTTACTACCTCTAAATTGAGTGAGATTTGTTGATTTTTCCATTGCGTTTTTATCCAATCCGATAGCTCTTTTGCCTCAGACTCTCTTTGAATCCATTTTGAATCAAATGTAATTGGTTCCTGTGTATCGTATTTATTTAAAGACTCATCCATATAAATTAAACCACTGCTATTTATTATGCTATTTCCAATTACGCTAACCTTACTAACAGACGATTGTTCTAATGGAACAAATGTGCCAGAGTTATTTATTATATATGCTTTAACATTAAATGGACTTAGATTAAACCCAACTAAATCAACATACTTATTAATATTAAGCGATATGTATTTTGCCACCGCTGGTTGGCTCGAGTAATCTTTGTCTATATATTTGATTTCTCTTGCGACTGGCCCAAACTCTTCTATCCATATGTTTTTTGAAGTTTTTTGTATTTTGTTAATGCCACTTAGCCACAGATCGCCATATAAAAAGTTAGTTGACATTTGAGCAAATTGAGTTTTGTATATTTCTTGAACTAAATTAGAATTGTAATCTGATTCCGTAATTGACCTTGCATAAACATAATCAAATCCAATAGTTCCAAGACTACAGAATAGACCAATTTTACTACTTTTTGCCAATCTTCCCGACTCGGAGTCTACAGCAGTAATTTTGTATCCGTCTATAAAAGCAGTAATTGTTGTTTTTGTTGGCTCTATTTTTACGTTCACATCCACCTTATATGCGGTTCCTTGTAATATATTTGTAACCCTTGAAGTTTTTAATATTTTTTGTGAGTCTAAGATTCTAGAAATTACAGTGGTTCCCTTTTCTTGACTGTAAGAAGTTTTTAAAATTTGAAACTCATCGGATGTGTTGCTGGCAGCCAAGCCTGTGGTTTTAATATTAATCACGTACCCAGTCTTGCCATCGTGATTAGCAAAAAACGATATACCTCCCGAAGACTCTTTTGTTGCAGATTGGTTTTCTGGTTTAAAAAACAAAGTCGTTCCAAATGAATAGTAGTTAGATTCTGTTAATATCCCTGTTTCTTTTACTGCCATTGTTACTGAATTTGGATTGGCGTCTAATGAGTCTATTATAAGTAAAGATTTTGAAACAGTAACTCCTTTTGTTATAACAGATTTTGGTGTTGTGGTACTTGGAGTAGATGTTGCTGCAGGGTCAGATGAATTAAATAAATTATCTGTTTTGAATGTGGGGGCTGCTGAGAGTGGCCAAAAAAATTCTTCATCTGGTGGAAGCTGTAGTCTAGGCATTAGTTTACCACCCAGGTTAATCCATCATATACGTTCCATCCACTATAACCAACTACTGGTGTGTGTGCTTCAGGACTAGTATTAAACGCACCCCTAGTTTTTATCCTATACTTGCAATTTGGATATATTCTTGGATTGTTATCCTTACTTATCGTAGCTAGCCCTTCGTATTTAGATAAGTCTGTTTCTGATGTTATGTCTACGGGAACCATTGTGCCAGCGGCATAAAGAATCGATTTAACCACTATGGGTTCTTTTGTTTCAAAAACGTACTGGATCGCATCATATTCAATCACTTCTGCATCTATTAAAAAATGTCCGCTAAATGAAAGTGCAATTTTCTGAGATGTTAAATCGGGCTGGAGTATAGAGGTGGCATCCATTTGAATATATGTGCTTAATAATGGGGAGCCTTCGCTAACAATAGGTTCTGTTATTGCACCAGCTGCCAACCAGGTATTTCCAATATCTACAATCTCTTTTGATTCTTGGTAATTAATATTTTCATACGCTGTGTAATAAGTAACTTTAACATTATTTACACTGGGAAGAACTTTTTTATCTATCGATATTATATTTGAAAGAGTTTCTCCATCTGGCTCATTTCTAAATTGATAAGACACAGTTCTATCTTTGTCAAAGATAAAATCCCTAGTATAGAATTGAAGTACTCCGCTATTATCAACAAACGCAATCATTTGAGAATCTCTGCAGAGATCTTGTATTAAAGACCACACGGTATCGTTTCCGTCAGACCACCAGTATCTTGGTTTTGATATAGATTTTTCTTTTTCTGGATCTGTATTGTAATTAATATTGTAATTTGTAAAGCCAACAGTATCTAGCATTCTTCTTATAATTGCTTGCATAGTATAGTCTTCGCAGAGCATCTGTGGGCAAAGTGTCTCTTGTAGTATTTTGGCGGAGTCAAGTGCCGTAATTGAAACTTGTCCAGAAGTAGATATGTTCCAAGAATCAATATAAAAAACGCCTTGGTTTAATTTAAAGTATTTACCCATTTCATCTTCTTTGTCTCCCGCTAAATTATATATCTTATAAAAAACTTTAACCTCTGCATTTTTTATTATATAAATGCTGTCTGCGCTGATAGGACTTGCATTTAATTTACTGTATATCTTATATACAAGATCTTGTCCTCTATTTCCTAATAGGTTTAAAGACAAAGAGTTTGCTGTAACATTTCCAACTGCGAGCAAATCTTCTGTGCTAGAAGAGGTCTCCTTATTTAATGTAAAATCAATTAGATCAGAAGTTACATCATAAACTAAATGTGGGGCTAGTTCTATTACTGCTATGTAGCCTCCAGGATTTGTTGCTCCCATTGCTATTGAAGAAAATGTGGTTGTAGAGGACATATTTAGTTCTGCCTCATTTGTACTCCATGTCGTACCAGTCCAATATATTGTAACTACCCCAGCATTAAATCCAGTTGTTGGGATAGATGTTCCGTCTTTTAGCAAAATATCATTTCCGTATATATACCATCTTGATGGTATTGCATGTGCTGTTTCAAATTTTAAAACTATTTTGTTGCATCGTACGTTTTTTGGGTAGACGGTTGCATTATATTTAATTTTTAATGCGGCATGCCCGTTTACAAAGCTTACCCAATATTTATAATAGTTAGAGGCAGAAGAATAATATGTTCTATAGGTATTACCAAGCGCTGGCTTGTATGTTATTTGTTTAGGGTCGGTCCAAGAGCCATTTAAAATATCACCAAGAATAGCATGCTTAATACCTGCACCCTCTGGTCTATTTGCTTTGACAATTGTGTCTACGGGAAATAGTTTATTGAATGGTCTTTTATCTGCTATAGGGTTATACTCTATTGCCTTCTCAGTACTTGCTCCGTTTGTGTGGTCTATAAATGATTTAATAGATGCTTCATTAAACTGAATCATCTGGTTTAGATTTAAATCTATTGTAGCGCCAGCATTTACTTTAATGCTATGATCAAAATCAAATATTTCTAGGGATTCGTCTAGTGTAGTCATTATACTTCTTCTAATGTAATTGATACGGACCAGTGTGGTTGTAGTCCTCTTTTTAAAACTATAAAGCTGCAGCTTTGAAACGATACATCGTATTCTGTTGTTTTATTAGTTACCACGCCAAGAGGTGTGCTTTCTGCTAAATTTACTTTTATTTTAAATACACCCTGACCAAGGGCGGTATCATAAAAAGATCTTATGTCCTCTGCTCCCCAGGCACCGTCCACAGTTATATCTCTGTAAGATGGCAGCATATCCCAGGAAACGGAGAATGTTTTTTTATCAGCAATAAAAAATTTTCTTAAGGTTCCATTTGAGGTTCTTTGCGTTTGCTCAATTCTATTATTATCCATTGTAAAAGATGATCGATTGTGTTCTGTTAATTTATTCCATTGCAAGGATGTGATAGGGGCGCTTACCAGTACCCCATTGACTACTGCCATGTTCAGAGGGTCAGGGGCATATATTGATAAAATAGATCCTCTACTTAGTATCATTTATTTCTTGACCTTCCTTGCATTGCATCACGCAATTGCATTTCTCTAGATATTGCTCGTGCAACATCATCTGGGCTTAAGTTGTTTCCATTAAGTGTAACATTAATATTATACTGTGAATTGCTTGAAGAAGCTAGGCCCCCATCACTAAATTTAGCTCTTGCTGTTGTAGAATATGCAGGAACATTAAACTTTGTTGCTAATCCGCCTGCCGCCATTTTATTAATTTTATCAAGCATAGGTACGCCTGCTGCTTGAACTGCTTTAGCATTAATTACATACTCTCCATTTGAAAGCATTGCTGGAATTGAATCAGATGTCGCATTACCAGCACCAAAAACTGGTCCGCCAGAAGCTAATTTATTTCCACGTATAGCATTAGTGTTAGAATCTAAACGATATCTATACCCGTTGTATTCAAAATATTCTCCCTTTGCTAACCCATGATCTGCAATAATTGCACTTTCAGCAGAGTCAGTTAAATATCCTTTATTTTTTCCAGATGTTTCAACAGCATATTTGGTTAAATCAGTTTTAATTTTTAATGCCGTTCCAGCAGTTTTGTGTCCACCCTGTACTGCTATTACGATATCTTGTAATGTAGCTCCGCCTTTAATTGATTCCGCTGCTTTTAAAGATATATCTGTAGCGGCGGTACCAACTTTTGCATCTGCAATTCCTGGAACATATGACTGCACCATATTTCTTCCAACATAATTTTTAGTTGTTGTTCCAGCAAGAGATTCTCCCTTTGAGCCGATCATTGTTCCTTGGAATATGTCCTTTATCATACCAGCTAAGGTTGAGTCTTTACCAGTTGCATCTTTAGAAAGATTTTGACCTAGTGCTCCTAGGTTTCCTCTAAATGCTTTAATGGCATCTTCTTTTTCTTTACCCTCTGCCATTAAATTAATATTTGCTTTTTCTTTAAGAATATTTTCATACTCTAATTGATATGTTTTAATTTTATCAAGTCTAATTTGAGTTTTTGCTGCTGCTTCTTGAAGTGCGGCAAGCCTCTTTGCAGATGCTTCAGCAGCATCTTGTACCTTTAATTTTCTTGCTTCTTCTCTTTTAACGTCAGCAATTCTTTTATCTTCTATTGCCTGTAGAGCGGCTGCTGTTTGTATTTGTTTTTCTAGCTGAGCTATTTTAATTTGTGCAGAGGCTGCAGCCTCCATGTCACCAGTTGAAATTGCTGCTTGATAATCAATTTGTAGAAGTTGCATCTGTAGGGTGTTGCTTTCTACATTTTCTATATCTTGCAGTGCTCTTTTTCTTGCATCTGCTTCTTCATTAATTTTAGCTATTTTTTTATCGATTGCTTTTATTTCATCTTGAGCATTGCTCATATTTTTATTATGAGCTTTTTGAGCTGCTTCAAGGCCTTTACCAACAGTTAGCTTTAGCTTGTTAATTATTTTTTCAGATTTACCAAGAACACCAGCACCAGATTTTTCCTGTGCTTGTATTGCAGAGTTTAAACCTTCTTCAAATTGTGCTATTGCAATTGCTTCATCTGCTGTTATATTTTTTAGGTCTACTCTAACTCCTGAAAGAACTATTCTCCATTTAGCAAATGCACTTGCTGTATTGTCTGTTGTATTTAAAATTGCTTCTAGTGCTGGGTGGGTTTCTTTTAAGCTTGCAATTTGTTCTTTAGTTAATGTAGTAGTTGCACCAGTTTTAGAGTTGATGTCATCCATTGTCATCTTGTAGGCAGTAGCTTCATCTATAATGTTGCCCATTGCATCTTTTGTTCCAACCAATGCTTTCATGTTTGCATCTATTGCTGAGGTGGTATTTGACAAAGCGTTTCCTAGTGCTTCTCCCTTAAATGATGACTCTTTTGTAGTTCCGCCATTGTTATCTGAAACCAACTTTGTTTCTGCCATTTTTTTATTAAGTTTTTCAACCATTGCAGTTGCTGCAGTTGTCTTGTCTATAATCTCTCCAAAGCCTTTAGAAGATATTGCATTAAATGCCATGTCTGCATTCTTTGATGCTTTGATTATTGCAAATATTTTATTTGTTGCTTCTTGAGCTGACATTCCAGCAGCCACAAATTGTGCTTTTAAGTTAGTAGCCATTTCATTTACAATAGCTTGTTTTTCTTGAACTGATGCGCTACCACTTCCAGCATTGCTAAATCCTTCAACAAGTTCTTTTTGGCTTGCCTTAGCTTCTTTAATTGCTTTTTTAAGTTCAGCAATTGTTAATGATAGTCCCTGAACACCAGCGCTATTTAAATTCTCAAATGCAGCCTTTCCTTTTGCACGAGTTAGCTCAAGCTGTGCGTTGACATCTTTAATTGAATTAGATACATTGTTGTATTTGATTCCAGCTTCTTCTGCGCCCTTTTTAGTTATGCCGTTTGAAAGAATTTCTTCTTTTGCATTTTGCCTTTGCTCTTCTCTATTTCTTTTCCATAGCATGAAGAGTCCGCCAAGTGCAAGTGATACAAGACCAAGTGGTCCCATCAATGCTGCAATTCCAGCTCTTAAACCTATCAATATTTTTGGAGCAATTTGACCAACTGCTTTTATTGCGCCACCCATCCCAGCAATTGATCCTTTTGCTTTTGTCAGCATTGGAAGTAGAGGTGCCATTTGCATTGCCATTCCAGCAAACCCCATTCCAGATCCTACGGTACCTCCGATTTGTTGACCACCCATCATCAAACCCATTCCAGCCATAGAAGCAGCCATCATTGAATCTGGGCTTGGTGCCAATACATTTCCATCTTCATCTAACTTAGGGGTTCTTATTGTTCCAGTGCCTCTAACTTTTGAACGGAATGCAGAATACTTTCCATAGCCATTTTTATTAGACCTAACCATACCGCCAAGAGCATAGTTTGAAACTATTCCTCCATTATTTTTTGGAACAAATAGTTCTGGTCCTTTTTCTCCAACAAGATACGGCTGTCCAGAATTTACTTGTCCGCCCATTGCTCTTGCTTGAATTATTCCGCCCATATTAAATCCATTGGCATTGTTCTTAAATGCCATATCTGATAGGCTGGCCGCATGTCCTCTTTGTCTCATTCTTAATTCGGCCTCAGTTTTTAATTTAAGAAGGGCTGCTGGGGTTAGTGCTTTTGCTGGAGACGGCTTGACTGCAGAATGAATCGCATGGAACTCCTCCCAGTTTACTAATCTGCCGTCTTCTAGTCTCTTAATCATTGCGCCATAGATTTGTCTTTCTGTGGCATTTAAATTCATACCTGAAATAACTTGTCTTAACTTAGGGAGAACACTATCTATTTCAGCAATCATTGCCTCATGATAGTCTTTTGCTTTCATGCCCTTTGGAATAGCTAATGTGGATTCAGCAAAGAATTTTTTAGCCCCGCCTTTTACTCCCAATAAATTAATACGGGCTTGATCAGACATTGATGGCATATTGTCTGAGTATGTCCTCGTGCCCTGTGCACTGGATGCCATTTTAAATACACCAGCGGTACCAACGTCAGCTAAAGTAGAGCCGTATAGGTTACTTGGGCTAAGGTCTCTATCTCCTCTTAAATTGGCTGCAACGAGCTGCTTAAAGTATTCTGCCTGTGTAAATGTGCCACTTGAATTTGCAAATGCTTCATCAAATGGTGACTCTAAAACAATTAATTTTCTCTTACCAGTAGGATCTGTTGGATCTATCATTGTTCTAATTTCTTGTCTTGGTGAATTTAATCCATGAGCTTCTCTTGCAATCATTGTGGCCCTTTGTTCCGCCAAAGCTTCAGTTTCGCTCATTACTGGCTTTACAAATACCATATTCCCATCTGGCTTTTTATACAGTCCGCCAATTCCTGGGACTGGAAAGCTTTTGCCAGTAGTTGGAGAAACGAGCATTCCAAAATCAGTTGGGTCCATGTCAGCAAACCTACTTGTCGTTAATGAAGAATTAATTTCTTCCATAATAAGCCTTGCTTTTCTTTGTTCTTCTACTGCTTTAATGCTTCTTGGCATTCCAAGGAAGTGTCCTTTTTGAGATGCTCTATATGCATCAATTTGTGGTTTGATCCATGGGAATCTTTCAAGATTCTTTTTGTGTTCTGCATCTCTTCTTATTTGTTGCGCTGCTGCAAAAGCTTTTAGTCTTAGTGCTGCTGGGGATTCATTGCCATATCCATGCTTACCTCTTTTTACTAGGCCGCCAATTAAGCCTCCCGCATTTGCTGCTTGTCTAATTTTAAATTTAGACATAAGCATTGCTCTGTTTGCAAGCCAACCTCTAAATTCTTTTGGTTTTTTATTGAGTACAGCTTGCATTGTAGTAGTCAATCCCCTAGAAGTTCTCATTGTCTTCTTAGTAGATGGAGTACTTTGTTTAGTTAAAAGTTTATGTAACATATCATTATGATCTGAGTAGCCATGCTCTTTTGCTGCACGATCAAGCATCGCAATGTTTTCTGATGGATCTAATGAAAAATCGCTAGAAAAAATTCCATACGCTGATAGGCTATCTTGTATTTGATTTATTTCCCAAGGTTGTAGTGCTGCTCTTCCCAAATGATCGATACCAGCTACTGGGGTGCTTGGCGAACCACCAGGAGTAAAGTGTGAAACTTGAACTCCATTGTTTGGACCATCGCCAAACCTGCTGGCTATCTTTATTAAATTTGTAACCTTTTGTTTTTCAAATGCAGAAGATTCAGCCATTGCTTCAAGAACTTCATTTCTTGCTGCTATCTTTTCATAGGCACTTGTTGGACCAACATACTGCCAATCCTTTCTAGTTAAAGATGCTGTCCCGCCTCTTGTGCGATTTTTAACAGGCATAGATAAGCGTTTTTTATGTAGCTTTCCTTTATACTTTTCTTGTTTTCTTAATCGTTTTTCAAAATTAGGTAGATCATCTGTTGTTATTTGATTAAAAATATCCTGTGAGAATGTTCCATCATTTAAAGATAATGTTTCTCTCCATCTATCATCAAACCATTTAGATGCTTCTGTGATGGCATCTTGTGCTGGCAATCCTAGTGAAGTTAGTGTAGCTGCATCTGCCGCAATTGTTGCTATTCTTAAATCTGCTCTATCTGATCCAGCGTAGTATTGTATAAATTTAGTTACAGGGTCTGTGCTATCTATTGCAATATTGCCATAGTTTCTAATTCCTTGAGTTACTAGGCCTCCAAGCATCCCGCCTGTATTTCTTAATTCAATTCTTGATCCACTATTTGCTTTATCTAATAATGGCTTGTTTGCTGCAGTAAACTCTGGATCAAAATATGTTTCTCTTGGAGTTAATAGCGCATCAACAACTTTTCCTCCACCAGAATATTTATTGGTTGCTAAACTTACTAAGCCTGGGTTATTCTTTGATGCTTGCTGGTTAAGTATATAGCTTCCTTCTGGAAGTTTAGCTGAAACTGTATCATAATTTATATTAGATGGACCTGGTACTACTGATCCGTGCCGTGATGGATCATATACCATTCCTCCATCATTTTTTCTAACAATCGGCAATGTAGTTTCTGTACTATATCCGCCGCCAGAAGTTCTAACACCTAAAGACCTTGCAATTTTATCAACAAGATTTTTTGTTGTTCCTTTATGGAACATTTCTTTCATATTTGATTTACCAGTTACTGGGTCTACAGTTGGTTGTGACGTTAGTGGTACTGTTGTTAAGTTTACAGTTCTGCCCATTGTTGCCGCTGTCATTTGTGCTGTTTCTGCCATCATAGCTTCTACTGTTTGATTTAATGCAATAATTTTTGCTCTTGCTTGATCTACAGTTAATTTACCAGCTTGTAGTTCTGCAACAATCGCTGCTCCTTCTGCTGCTGCCATACTTGTAAGCTCTACCATTGGAGGAAGCATTGCTGAATATGAGGCAGAGAGTTCTGCTGTTATTGTGCCAGTGGCTGAAACTTCTTGCTTAAGCACTGCTAGTTCTTCTTTTGATTGCATTGCCAATGCTGCTGTCATTGCATGCCATTTTGCTGCTTCGCTTGCAACTATACCAGTGGATACACTGTTAACGGAAGTAACACCAGGAACTCTAGGCAAGTCTCTATCCATGTACATTTGTGGGTTATTGCTAATTTTTCTATTTACTGGACCTGTTCCTGGAACCACGCCAAATATTGTTCCGAGTTGTTCTTGACCAGATGGGATTGTATGAGACATATCTCTAGAGTAAGGTTTACCAAGATACTTGCTATCTTTATCTACTACTCTATCGTAGCCAGATCCAGTTGTAACTATTCCTCCGCCCATAGTACTCATGTTTACACTTGAATGAGTTGCATGAGTAGCCATAGCGGCTTTTGTTTGAAGTATCTCAAACGATCTAGATAAGCCTAGTACTGCATCTTCAAATACTTTTGCTGCTTTTGCATCGCTATAAAAAGATTCTCCAACTGCATTGGCTGCAGCTTCTGCTGCCATAATTTCTGGTGTTAGTAATTTAAATCCATCTCCACCTTTAAATAATTGTTTTAAATTAAATATACCTTTAACAATATATCCAAAAAAGTTTCCAAGCACACCAGTTAACATAATAAGAGGACCAGCAAGTGCTGTGAGTCCGCCTACAAATGTTAAAATTGATTTAATTGGCCCAGGCAAATCTGAAACAAATTTTACAATTCCATCTATTGCTTTTAATACAAATGTACTAATCTTTAAGAAAGATTCTCCTGCTGCAGCCATGTCGGCCTTTACGGATTCAAGAGCTCTTTTATATTGTCCTGATGCAGACTCTGTCATCTGCTTCATTTCTCGTGCTGAAATATTTGCAAGATCCTGTGTGCTTGCTTTCATCAAATCTAAAACTTGCAGAGTTTGGCTTCCTTGTCTTCCAAGGTTTTCAAATAGCGCTGACATTCTAGCAAATTGAAACTTTCCAAATAATTGTTCAATTGCTTTTGATTTACTTAATGGGTCAAGGCTATCTAAAGCTTTCTGCAAAGCAAGTATTGTTCCAGTCAAATCTCCAGCGTTTGATGTTACTATGCCGCCAAGATTAATTCCAAATCCGCTAAACATTTCTTTTGCAACTTTAGTTGGATTAATAAGAGATGCCATTGCTGATTTGATAGCATTTGCACCTTCCGAAGCATTTACTCCACCTTCTTTCATTGCTGTAAGATATAAAGCTAGGTCTTTTATATCTCCGCCAAGAGATTTAATAACTGGACCTGCTTTGGGGATTGCTTCAACTAAATCCGAAAGGCTTGTTGAGGTTTGGTTTTCAACTGCGTTAAGGAAGTCAATTGATTGTGTTAATTCTTCTGTATTTTGTTTAAATGCATTTTGAATTGCAAGAGTTGCTTTCATTGCATCTTGTCTATCTACTTCTCCAAGCACCGCAAGTCTAGTTGTTTCTTTTGTTGCAGAAATTAGCTCTTTTCCTTGAAGTCCAGTTGCAGCTAAATCTGCAGCTAAGGCAATTGAATCTTTATAAGATGATCCATATTGCACTGCTAACTCTTTTGCAGTTGCAGCAATATCTTTTCTAATCTTTGCAAGATCTGCTGCTGAGGTTTGGGTAAGGCCTCCATAAACTTTTGTAAGTCTTACTAGCTCAGTATCTGCTGTTAGGAATGCTCTTGACGCAGCGGCACCAAATGCTGCAAGCGGTACAGTCAGTCCAACGGTTAACTGTCTACCTGCCCACTGAGTATTTTTACCCCAGTTAATTAACTGGTTTGAACCATCTTGCATTACTCTATTCATAATTGCTTGCTCTTGTCTTAAGAGCTGCATCTTATTTTTGTTTTCGTCTAAACCTCTTGCAACCATTACGTTATATTGCATTAAACCTTGAGCATTTTTGCCAAGTGGTTGAACAACAGAATTTTGTAACATGACTTGCTGTTTTGCTAAATCTTTTACTATGGTGCTTGTCTTTTTTGCATGAGATTGCCAAGTATTATAGTATTCACTTAACTTCATTCTTCCAGAAGCTAAGTTTTTACCAAACTTATCTACGTCAGAAGATAGTGTAACAAAGTGGGAAGAGAACTGGCCCGTTGATCGCATTGTATCTACGAAGGACCTGTTCATCTGTCCTATTTGTGAATTAAGTTTTTGATTTAATCCGAGTGTGGTTGTTTGAAGCTTTATTAATTCGGAGGTTACCGCTTGTAACTGCGCTGTAAGGCTACCGAAGTTAGCCGTCGCAGTTATGTTGGTATTAATATTTGAATCGACCAACTACTTTTACTCCTCAGAGTACCCCAAGCCTGCTCCGATTCCAAATCCAGCTTGCGCTGCGAATTGTCCTTGTAACGAAACAACATCGTTTGCTGATGTAGTTATTCCAAGTGCTCTTCTTTGAACATCTTCAAAGGTGGTACTATTTTCATTTTTTTCTTGACCTAAATCAATTCCTTGAATTGAAGCCAAGAACTTTCTTTTTTCTGATTCAGACTTTTGCATTGATTTAAAAGTTTGAATCAATTCTGGCATTGAAAGATTATCTTCCAACTCTTCATAATTCTTCCAGTTTCCTAAAAGAAAAACTTCACCAAGTAAAGCGGCTAAATCTAGTTCTGACCAGCCAGAACCGCTGCCGCTAGAAGGTTTGGGTCGTCCATCTTAATTCCTCCGCAAACTTCAAGAATGCGATTGATTGTT
>Ga0209596_1001059_pt1 | contig 24400 bp, 19 predicted proteins | sample M_130807_MF_Meta_FD_187314 | JGI IMG/M metagenome (GOLD analysis project Ga0209596, IMG submission 187314) | Freshwater microbial communities from Lake Montjoie, Canada to study carbon cycling - M_130807_MF_MetaG (SPAdes) (version 2) | ecosystem: Environmental > Aquatic > Freshwater > Lake...
TGGGCTACCAACATTTTTCGCTCTCCCAAAAAAATGCAAAGGAATTAGGGATTCGTACTTTTCCTATCAATGAGTATTTAGAAGAACATCCTTTGGGAAAAGCAGAGTGGATCAAGGTTTTTGGTGTTCTCACTGGACGTTATGCCATGGCCGATTCAATTTTTAAAAGTATTGAGGCGCGTTATCTGGCAGTGCAAAGGGGTGTTCGAAAGAAGGGCGTAAAAGTGATTGCAGGCGATTTTTACGACGGGTTTTGGTCGGTGCCTGGCTCACAATCGTATATCGCTCATATCCTTAATGACGCCGGGGCTGAATACCTCGTGAAAAATGAGGCGCGCGCCACTATTCAAATGAGTAAGGAAGCTTTTGCTTCACTTTTTAGAGAGGCGACTTATTGGCGTAAACTAACGCCAATGGATTGGAAGGTAAATACATTAAATGAACTTGAAATACAACAGCAGTTTTCGGTGTTGCCTACCCATTTGAAGGCGGTGTTGTATTGCGATGTGAACAAAAGCGCCTATTTTGAAGAGGCTTTATTGCATCCGGATCAGGAGTTGTTAGATTTGAGTCGCATGATTCAAGGAGAAAATGGAATTCATTTTTACAGAAAAATTGAAATTGAGTAGCATTGCTAACATATTGGCTAAGGAAAAAAGGAGGTTCCGGTTTTGGATGCTTTTGCTGCTCTTCATCGTATTGGTTTTTTCACTACTTGAGCTGAGCTTAGGCAGCGCTGGCGTTTCGTTTATTGAAGTGTTGTTTCCAAAAAGTGATTATGCACTTTTCGTTTTGCGCGAGATTCGCATTCCTCGATTGCTAACGGCTGTGTTAATTGGCGCCACGCTTTCGTTTGCTGGCTTGCTACTTCAAACTGTTTTTCGAAATCCATTGGTTGGTCCATCAGTGCTCGGTATTTCATCTGGCGCCAGTTTAGGCGTTGCCTTGGTGACGATGGCCGGGTTTAATTCTTTTTTCATTTCCGATGAAGTTCCTAAAGTAGCAGCGGCAATAGTTTTTTCGTTGGCCGTGCTGTTTCTTTTGTTCTCAATTGCAGGTAGGTTTAAAGATCACGCGTCGGTGCTGATCGTTGGCATGTTGATCAGTTATTTGGCTGGTGCAGTGGTAGATATTTTGATTTTTATGAGTGACAACGATGCGCTTAAAGAATTTACCCTTTGGGGGATGGGCAGTTTTTCGCGCATGGGTTACGGTGAAATTGCTTTGCTTTCGACGTTATTACTTATCTCATATATCATTGTGCATCGCCATCGCCATTTGATGAATTTATATTTGATAGGGGAGTTGGATGAGGTGAATGAGCAAAAGAAGCGGAAATTGGTTTTGCTTTTGCTGCTATTAGGTGGCGTAATTACTGCTTTTGTCACCGCCTTTTGCGGCCCGATTGCTTTTATCGGTATTGCAATTCCCAATTTACTGCGTTTTGTTTTGCGCATTTCTGATCATAAATATTTACTTCCAGGCTCCATTATGCTGGGGGCTGCCGTTGCTTTAATGTGTGACTTACTATCCACCATGCCATGGTCCAATCATTCTTTACCAGTCAATGCTGTTACCGCCCTTTTCGGCATTCCCATCATCGTTTTTATGATTTTTAAATCCCGCCAATCCTCGATATGACATTGTTGTTAGGGAAAAATATAGTCTTTGGACATGGGGATCATACATTGGTAGAACCTTTTAATTTTAGCATTGCGCCAGGCACGGTGGTTGGCTTATTGGGTTTGAATGGCAGTGGAAAAACCACTTTTTTCAAAACCTTGATGGGAGCAATTCCATTGATGGACGGTACTTTGAATTTTCGAGAGAAAGATTTGGCACAGTTCTCCTATGCAGAAAGACAGCCCGTTTTTGCTTGGCTGCCCGCACGAAAAGTGTTGGAAGAACGCTTACTCGTTTTTGAAGTATTGACGTTTTCATCCGCGAAATTACTAATTGGCAATGCAGTGCATCAGGCAAAGGTGCTGCAGCAAATGGATGAAGTGATTGCTTTGTTGCATCTTGAAGAATTTTTGCAGAAGCCCTATCACCATTTAAGCGAAGGGCAAAAAAAGAAGGTGGAATTGGCCGCGCTATTGATGAAACAAGCTGAAATATTGCTTTTGGATGAGCCATCTGTATTTTTAGATATTGAAAATCAGGCTGAGTTGGTGCGTATTGTAAAATCATTGAGCAAGGATCAAAACAAATGCATTTTTGTAAGTTCTCACAATTTGGCTTTTATTCAGGCTTGTGCGGATCAATGCTGGGAAATTGAAGGAAAAAAAATGGTGATTTCTGAAAATACGGCGACAGCTATAACGCGTTATGCTGATAAATTAGCGCAGTAGTGTTGATAAGTAGTGTTTGTGTTTTCACTACAGCTTGTGATTAATATATAATTTTCTTCTTTTAAACGCATACGGTGGTCAAAACAACAACTAGCTCGATTGAAATAGATACCTTTGGTGTGGTGCAAAATGTATTTAAAACCAAGTCAGGTTTTAAATTGGCATACATCATTGAACAAAGCAACACGATCCGACAAATGTTGAATGGCAAGAAAGCACCAATTTTGGTAAATGTTACAAAAGTTGACGAAATCACCTTGCGTTATTATTCTCGACTCATTCATGCCAACAATCTGGAAAGTGCTTCAGCATTGGCGGTATTGGTGTCTTCGACCTTACAAAAACGAATGTTGAATGTGTGGTACAGGTTGTACACACGTCATTGTCCGGTTAGGGCTTTTTCAAATGAACAGGAAGCTAATGTTTGGCTGCAGAAATATGTGACTGCTTCAAATAGTTAAAAAATGATTAACGCAAAAAAAACGTTGACTTTTTTTTGTTTGATCTTAGCATCAATACAGCTTGTAGCAGCGCGCGTTGAATCCATCAAAATAAGCAGTGTTTTTTTAGGGAAGGAATCTCCTGTTAATGTGGTATTACCTGACAGCTATGTTGCTTCAGACTCATTGCCTGTATTGTACTTGCTGCATGGTCATGGTGGTGATTGCGGATCGTATATACAGTCGGAGATGAGTTTGTTTGCGAATGTGGATCTGTACAACATTATTGTGGTTTGCGTTAACGGCGAGGCATCGTGGTACATTAATTCTCCTATGGTGAAAGAGTCTGCTTACGATTCATACATCAGTGAAGAGTTGTTGCCCTACATTGCTAAACACTATTCTATGAGTTCGAAACGGGGAGTGGCGGGTTTGAGTATGGGCGGATTTGGATCGCTTTCCTTGGCGCTTCGGCATCCATCGCTGTTTGTATATGTGGGAAGTACAAGTGGTGGAGTAGATATTTTACCCTTTCCTAAAAATTGGGGCTTGCCTGTTGTTTTGGGTGAGCAAAGCACACATCTTGAACAATGGAAAAGGCATTCTCCTTATTATATGCTGGATAGTGCAGATGTGCAAACGCTGAAATTTAAATTGGTGATGGACTGCGGCAGTGAAGACTTTTTTTTCGCCGCCAACAATCTCTTTGATCAGAAATTAAAAAAGTTGGGTATAAAGCATGAGTATTTTGTTTCTGCCGGCACCCACAATTGGGTTTACTGGAACAAGACAATTCCAATGCATCTCAATAAATTTTGCGAGGCGGTGAAATAAATAGTTTCATGTTTACAAAACAGAAACCGATTTTTTGTCGTCGCCAATGGCCACAAAAGTAAAGGTGCCGCTGATGGCTTTTTCCCTTTTAGTCGCGTACATTTCTTCAATATAAATGTCTACCGATACTTTAAGACTGGTATTGCCAATGTGCACTATTTTTCCAATCAATTCAATAATTACACCTGCTGGAATAGCCTTGGTGAAATCAATACGGTCACTGCTCACGGTAACCATTTTTTTTCTACTGAAGCGTGTAGCAGTGATGAAGGCTACTTCATCCATTAAACTCATCGCAGTGCCGCCAAATAAGGTGTCGTAGTGGTTGGTAGTATTTGGGAATACTGCTTTAAAAATATGGGTTTCAGCGCTTGCTATTTTTTCATTAAGGTTCATGGTGATGGACTTGGTGCAGGTTAGTATAAAATCAATGCTAACATATTACTTTTTTTAAAATTGTTTGAATTTATTATTTTCCTCCATTATATTTGAAACAACAATAGTGTTATTATTAATTTATTTGGATTGACAGGTAAGGATTAGTTATCGTTTGAACCATGAAAAAGAAAGAATTCGACAAGAAGCCCGTTAAGAAAAAAACTCTTGGCGCTGACAGCACAAAAAAAGAAAAAATACAGATCAAGAAGAAAGCTTTCGAAGAAGACGAAGATGATTTTGTCGGAGGTGATTTGGATGGTTTGGATTTGTTCTTTGACGAAGATTAAGCCTCGAGCCACTTCGTCATTTTTTCAATAGCTATTGCGCGGTGGCTGACTTTACTTTTGTCATCCATGGTCATTTCCGCGAAGGTAGTGGAGTAGCCATCCGGTAAAAAAATAGGATCGTAGCCAAAACCTTTTTCACCTTTTTTAGTTGACGTTATGGTGCCGTGAATCTCCCCTCGGAAGTACACTTCTTTGCCTTCTTTGAGCAGACAAATAACAGTCACAAATTTAGCTTTGCGGAGCGTTTTTCCATCCATGTTTTGCAGCACCTTGGCCATCTTGGCTTCGGCATCGTTGTGCTTGCCAGCATAGCGCGCAGAAAACACTCCTGGTGCGCCATTGAGTGCTTCAATCTCTAAACCCGAATCATCAGCAAAGCAATCACAACCAAAGCGCGATTGCAAGTGCAGTGCTTTAATGCGCGCATTCTCTTCAAAGGTGCTTCCTGTTTCTGCAATGTCATCAAAACAACCGATGTCTTGCATGCTCAATATTTTGTGCTGTGGCAGACGGTGTCTGACTTCTTCAAGTTTGTTGCTATTGTTGGTGGCGAAAACGAGTTGCATACTATTTTATTTCAATACAAAGATCGTTATTTATTGTATGTGCACTTCATAAAAAAAGCCTGTTTAAAATATTTTAAACAGGCTTTTTAAAATTTTGTTGTTGCTACCTCAGTACGGTAATGGTACCCCTATGGTAATCGTTGAATTCGAGGTCGCAAATATTTTTTACGCGCACCGCGATGATGTATACATCTTCTTGCACCAAACGTCCATTTCGTGTTCCATCCCAACCTCCATTTACATCATTCCAGGTGAAAATTTTCTCGCCCCATCTGTTGAAAATCATGGCTTCAAATTCTTCAACGCCAAACGCTCCAACTCGATAGATTTCATTTGTGCCATCATTGTTTGGCGTGAAAGCATTTGGAAGGAATAGTGTCGGTTTGAAATCGTCTTTTATACTCACCGTTACTGTATCTCTCGCGAAGCAACCGCCATTAGATGACAATAGATAATACGTATTTGTATTTTCTGTTTGAATTTGAATGTTCTGACCATCTTGGGTTGTTTTGAAAATACTGTCTGTCCAAGTGTACAATACCAGTCCTGCAGGACTTGAAGTCAATGGAGTCAAACGATTGGCACAAGTTTCAAAATCAGGTAAAGCATCAACCGTGAATTGAGGTGAAACTGCTACCGTTATGTTCGCGGTAGAAGAACAAGACGGAAATGCGGTTAATGTTGTAGTAACCGTATATGGCGTAGTGCTTTTTGCAGTTGTTGTGGGCATTGAAATGTTTGTGGCGCTAAGGTCTGTAGCAGGTGACCATAAGTAGGTGTAACCAAGTACAGAACTTCCTCCGATAGTTGCGCTGTCACCAGAACAGTAAGGAGCTGCAGTTCCTGCGTCAGAAATAGGAATTTCGTACACCGTCACTTTTGCTTTGATCGGCAAACCTGCGCAAGATGCCGCTGTTGGAGTGATGGTGTAAGTTACCGTATCAGTTCCTGTTGAAGATAGGGTTTGTTGAATACTTGATCCAATGATCAAGGCACTTTCTGAATGCATTCCACTTGCTTTACTGAATTTTGCTGCAGCAGTCACATCAAAAGTAGCGCCAGGAGTCAATGAGCTCAAGGCAATAGATGTGGCACTTCCGCTACACAATTCTAAAACGTTGTTGGTTGCTGTTGCAACAGGAATTGGTTTTACAACAACTGTTTTTACAAGTGGTGTTCCAATACAGCCACCTCCAGATGGAGTGATGGTATATACAACGGATCCATTTGCCGAACCGGCATTGGTCAACACTTCCGCAATGGTTGTTGGTAAAGCAGTTGAGGTGCCAGTTGGACTAAATCCTGTTACATCTGTGCTTGCAGCTGTCCAATCGAAGGTTACTGGAATAGAAATGCTGGTATTGATTTTTAAATCAGTTGTAGCACCTGAGCAAATTGAAAGTGAACCTGAAATAAACTTCGCATCTGGTGAAGGATTCACGGTGATAGCAATAGGGGCGTCTGCACCGGTACAACCTGCAGCACTTGGCTTCATTGTAAAAGTCATGATGCCCGGAGAGTTACTAATGTTGTTTAGCGTAGTCGCCAAAGCACCTGTAGCTACGTTTGTACCGCTTGTTGGTGCAGAGATCGTAGCTGTGCCAGCGCCACTAGCTACCGCTGTCCAATTGTACGTTGTTCCAATTACTGAAGATTGCACATCGATACCTGGATCGTTACCGCCACAGATGGTAGCTAAGGTAGAAGTTACAGTCAATACTGGTTTTGGTTTAACGGTGATGTTGATATTGGCGGCAAGACCAATACAGCCCAAGCTAACAGGTACAACACTGTATGTAGCAATGGCATCGGCATTTCCGCTGTTGCTCAAGGCGTCGTCAATTTTTGCGCCAGTATTTGGTGATACAATTCCAGTGATGTCAGCACTCAAGGTAGCGCCCAGCCATCCGTAAGAAGTGGCTGTTGCGAGGTTTGAAGCCAAAGTGATATTGGCATTGGCACCGCTGCAAATTGCGGGAGGTGTTACAGGCGTCAAAACAGGCGTTGGTTTGACAACAGCATTCACTGTTTTCGCTGTACCAGAGCATCCTGCTAGCGTAGCTGTCACAACATATGTGGCAGTTCCGTTTACTGAGCCGGTGTTGATGAGCGGTTGGGCAATGTTTGTTAACGTACCGGTGTTGTCGGCCAATTGACCAGTTACACCAACACCTGAGGCTGTCCACTTAAAAGTAGCACCAGTTACATCGGAAGTCAAAGGAATATTGCTCGTTTTACCGTCACACAACAAATCATCAGTAGCAATCGCTGAAGGCAAAGGTTTTACGGTTACCTTGGCTTGAATGGCAGCGCCAACACATGTTCCAGCTGTAGGCGTAATGGTGTATACAACGTCACCTGCGGCAAATAAACTGGTGCTTAGGTTTTCAGAAATAGTACTGTCAGTTGGTGTACTGGTTCCTCCTGCTGGATTTGAACCGCTAATGCCCGATGGCGCTACGGTTGTCCATGTAAATACAGTGCCGCTGGTATTTGATTTCATTTGTACCACTGATTTCACCTTGCTACAAACCGACGCGTCAACCGCGGTCGCAACCGGAACCGGTCGAACATCTATGACAGCAGTAGTGTCGGCAATTTTACTCGGACCCGCACAAGACAGGTTGGAAGTCATTTTTACTTCCAATACATCACCGTTTACAAATGCTGAACTGGTATAAGTTCTTCCTGTTCCGGTTTGAACAATGTTGGTGTTGAGTTTCCATTCGAAGACAGCTGTAGCATCTCCTTCGTTTTCAGGATAAGCGGTAATGGTTTGGGCAACACCTTTACAAGCGAATTTAGGGTCAAGGGTGACTTTCGGTCTAACCATTCCCACGACTTTTACTTGAATAGCGTTTGATGTCACTTTTGCAGTGGTAACGCAGCCTTCGTTCGAAGTCATTTTTACAGTGATGATGTCGTTGTTGACCAAGGTCGTTGTTGAAAAAGAAGTCGCTGTACTGGATTGTTTCAAGGCACCAACATACCATTCGTAAGTAGGAGCGGTACCGCCATTTGTTGATCCGCTAACAAAGAAGGTCGCATTTCCACCACCACAAATTTCGGTTGGCCCCGAGATCGTTACGGTAGGGGTCAAGTTTTTCTTCACCGTCACACTGAGTGTTGAAGGGGTACCTGTTCCGCATGAGTTTTTAGGCGTAGCAACAAAGTCGAAGGTACCATCGGCATTGCCAAACGTAACGGTAATGCTGCTTGAATCGGCAGCAGCTGCCGTAATTGTTGAGCCCGCAGGTCTTTTCCAATTGTAGCCAATGCCTGAAACTACAGGTACAGTATAGCTAACACCCGCTGTACCAGCGCAAACAGTTTGCAAACCTACGATTGGATCGGCAGGTCCAGGCAATGGAAGAACAGTGATAGTCACAACTCCTACTGATGGAGAACAACCAGGTACTGTACTTGTAATAGTATAGGTGAAAACGTTGGCACCAATTTGCAAGTTGGCTGTTTGGCCGGTATTTGCATCGATAGAAGCAGGAGCAGTGGCGCTCCAAGCACCACTTTCGGTTCCTTTTAGTGCGCCAACGGCTGTAGTGTTGAGCAGAGGAGCGGCAATATTGGCGCAGATTGTTTTTGTTTGCGCTGATACTGGTGCAGCAGATGTGATTTGACCAGCTTGAGTGATGACAACAGTTCCTGTTTTATCAGGACATTTTGCCCCAACACCATTGCTTACCGTCCACGTCATTGTGTAGGCAGTGCTTGCTGTTAAAGTGGCGGCAGTGGCGGTAGGTGTGTTTGCAGTAGGAGTGAAGGTTAAACCTGCTGGAGCCGATGTCCATGTTCCTATTCCATTGGTTACAGCTGTTGCACCGAGTTGAAAACTGTTGGCGCAAGTTGAGGCTGGTGTTCCTGCAACTGCAGCATCTACTTCTTTTTCTACAGTAATGGTTACGGTACCTATAGAAGGTGCACAACCAGGTACTGAACTGGTAATGGTATATTTAAATACATTGGCGCCAATTACTAAGCCAGCTGTTTGTCCTTGAGGAGTAATGGTGGCTGGAGCAACAGCTGACCATGCTCCTGTCTCTGTTATTTTAAGTGTTGCAACGCCAGTTGTATTTAATAAGGGAGCTGCGGCACTTGAACAAATTGTTTTTGTTTGTGTTGACACAGGTGTCGCTGAAGTAATGTCGCCCGCCTGTGCGATGAGTACAGTTGAAACTTTGTCGGGACATTTTGCGCCAACGCCATTGCTAACGGTCCATGTGAAGGTATATAAGGTGCTTGCAGTCAACGTTGCTGCTACTGCATTGGCCGTATTGGCATTGGCTGTAAAAGTGATTCCTGTTGATGGCGATGCTGTCCAAGTACCAACGCCGTTGGTTACTGCGGTAGCGCCCAATTGGTAGCTGTTGGCGCAGGTAGCATCTGGACTTCCCGCTACCGACGCATCAACATCTTTTTCAACTCTTACGGTTACATTAAATGGAGTGCCAGGGCAAGTTCCAGTTTTTGGTGTCACTGAATACACGGCAGTTGAAATACCTGTTGCGGTGTTGGTCAATGTTTGTCCAATGCTCGTTTGGTCAACTGCTTGCGCTGTACCTCCTGAAAAACCAGTGCCTGTTGGCGCTAACCAGGTGTAGGTTGTTCCTACTGGAACGACGCCATTGGTAACGTTTACTGGTGTTACACTAAATGCTGATCCGCTGCATATTGTGGCTGTCATTGCAGTTGGCGCTGGTACTGTGCTGAAAACAATGGTTACGCTATCTTGCTTGTAGCAACTTGCTGTTCCTGCTGCACCATCTTCAACGCGCAAGTACCACATTCCAGCGTCAGCAGGAATCCCTGTCAACACTTTATTTGCAACGGGTGCTAAAGCATAGGCGCCCGGAGTTGTTCCTTTTTTGTACCATACAAATCTAATAGCGTCACTTAATGGATTTACTCCGGCAACGTATGAACCACTCAAGGTGATGCTTGTGTTCGGACAAACAGTTACCACTTTGGCCACGGCAGCAGGCACTGCAGTAATGGTTGCTGATACTGGTTGTTGACAAGGGCAGAGTTGTTTCAAGCAAACTTGAACCCTGTCGCAGTAGTGTTGGTTGCTTTGAAAACCAACATTAAAGAAATTTCCTTGATTTAAATTTGCTCCTGTTTGCGGATTTCCATTAACACTTGAATTGGTGAATGAAATGAAGGATCCATTAGAATCATCTTTAAGAAGAGCAGTAGCTTGCCCGTTGGAAGCGCCCTTTCCGATTTTCACATTACCACCTCCAACAAGTGTGCTGTTATCTAGGGAGATGAAGTACACGCCTGCACTTGGCAGCTTAACATTTATAGCCACGGTAGCATCTGTGATAACATTGCCTGCAGCTACAGCTGTTCGTGTCCAATTATAGGTAAATGTTCCTATTTTGTTAGCGTCGTCGGCCACTAGTCCGCCGTTGTTTGTTTTGGATTTATATACGCCAAATGTCATAGTGCCGCTGTGTGTTCCAGCACCGTACATTTCATCTGACATGTGTATTTGAGTGCTCGTGAGTGTCATTGCTTCAGTCGCTGTAAATCCTGATTCAACAGTATTGGTTTGTGCGCCCGGATTTAAAAATTCCATTGTGCTCCATGCGCCATCCAATCCTTGGTTTTTCTTAAATACGCTTCCACTTGCGTAGGAGCCTTCTTCTACCCATACACATTTGTCGCCGTTCACAGCTGCGGTAATTCCAGTAAGACTTAGTATTGTTGTTCCGCTTGCAATACTTGTATCCATTGGTGTTGTGCTCACCGCTGTTGGGTACCATATGTATGCAGGTTTTGTTGTTGCAGTAGAATTTACATTTACTGTCCCAGTAGCCCCGCAATAAGTGAGGTTGGTTGGTGCGGTGAATGTTACTGGAAAAGTGGTGATTGTCATTTCTGCTCTTGCAGTATCGTAAGGATCGCAACCAGCATTTAAACCAATGTATATTACTTCTACTTTGTACGTTCCTGGCGTAGTTACAGTATAGTTGATGTCGGTAGCTGCTGTTCCTGTTTTAACTAACCCGTTGTCTTTATACCAATTCAACTTATAAGAAGGAGCCAATGCTGCTGAAATAATAAAGCCTGATTTTAAAGTTATGCCCGTTAAAGAAGAAGCACACACCGCTGTGTCTCCGGGGGTTAAAAGCACTTCTGGAATAGGATCTCTAAATCCACATGCAGTAGGTGGCACAAGGTTAGTGGCGTAAGGAAGGTTGGTGTTATTTCCAGTTCCTAAAACTCCGTTTGCACCGCAACCCCAGGCATAATATTTATTGTCGGCAGTTTGGTAGAATCCCCATAAATCACCTCTGTTAATTTGAATTACAGTACTGTGAACATCATTCACGCCTGGACCAAATTTAATGTAGCCCGTACCAGTTGCTCCTGATCCAGTCATAGTTCCATTTCCTGTTGCTCCTCCGTCGGTACAGCCACCACCGCCCCATGCCACGGGCTTTCCGTCAACTGTTACTGCCATTCCGTATCCTTGTCCACCGCCAATTTGTTTGGCCAATAAATAAGTTCCGTCATTACTTGCGCCAGTAGTACTTCCTTTCAAAACTCTACGTGGATCAGATCCTGTATAAGACATGGTTGTGTTTCCGGTAGCATTATTCCATCCACCATTTCCCCATGTCCAAACATAACCATCAACATCCAAAGCTTGTCCGGTACCATCACTACATGAAATTGCCCTAATGTTGTTCATGTCACCAGGGATATGTTCAGGGGCTGAATACTGCACTGGGCATGCTCTGTTGCTAATTACCGTAGCAGCATCTTTTGGATTGGCGGTACCTGCTGCATTTCTTCCTAAAGAGCCGTTTAAGCCTTGACCCCATGAATACATGGTTCCAATTCCATCGCCATCTACATCAACTAAAGCATATGCGCAATTGTCACCTGCAAAAACCTGAACAACACCCTTCAAAGGAGCTCCAGCGCAGTCAACAACATAATCAGCAAAATATTGATCTCCAACTTTTCCATTTCCCAATTGACCTTGATTGGAATTTCCATATGCGCCAGTATTGGTGTTTCCTCCCCATGAAAGCAATGATCCGTCTTTCATAATGGCGAAACTATTTTCATTACCAGCGTAAATCACATCAGCATTGATAAGTTCATTGCTTGCGTTTCTAAATGCAGCAGGAAGAGTGGGAGATGCTTTAACTTTAGTTGGTGTGGCAACATTTGCACAACAAGTACCATTTCCCAATTGACCTTTGTCATTTCCACCCCATGACCAAACTGTTTTGTCACATGCTAGTGCTACGTAGTGTCCTCCTGATCCGGAGTTAACCTGGCTGATATTTAAATTTCCAGGAAAAGCCACTGGAGTAGGTGTAGCATTACCTTGCCCCCAAACATAAATTTGTTTGTTGGCACAAACCATGCTCGATACGTTGTTTCCTCCGGATATTCCTAAATCACGTTGCGCATAGCTACTGAAAGCGAGGATAAATAGAACAAAAAGTGATACAGACTTTTTTAGTTTGCCTAAAATTGGTGTACTGACTTTGGGAATCATCATGTTTTTTAATTTTTGAAGGTGTTATTTGGTGTTGCAAATGTATTCGATTAATATCAAAGTCATACGAATGAATTTGATTAAAGTTAGCGAGCGCTAATGAGTTTTATTCTCATTCAGTAATCGACACCAAAAAACTGTGTTTTTATCAATACACGAAGCGAAATTGAGAGCTTTTTAATGGCCCTTTTTTTTGCTGCGTTTACCCTTCCCACAACTAAGACAAACTCAAACAATAAAAGTTACAAGTCTATGAGAATAGATTTGAAATTGTTTTTCGTTTGTTATTGGTGTTTTGGCAATGGTCATTGCAAGTGCTTGACATAGTTGTGTTTTCGCACTGCATTCCCCCCTTTGACGGCTCTTTTGCTTTACGCAGAAGACCCTGTGTTTTTATGTTGAAATCAGAATTTTGACTCGAATTTGTCTCCGCTCTATTTCTCTAAAAACGCTGATTACCCTTAGCCGTTAAAGTTACTTCCTTTTTCTTCAAAAGCAAATAATTGTTCGACGAATTTGTATTAGACAGTGTACGATTGATATTTCACAAATTGTTGCAAGGCATTGGTATAAAATGATATATTTATCCACCCCAAAAGAATTAAATGCAGTTCAAAAAAATAATTATTAGCAGAACAGACGGCATCGGAGACGTGGTATTGACCCTGCCTTTGGTGGCTTATTTGAAAAAATATTTCCCTCAAAGTACCTTGGTTTTTTTGGGCCGCGCTTACACCCTTCCGGTGCTAAAAAACTGCCAATTCATTGATGCCGTGATCGACTATGATGCGCTCATGAAATTGGATAGAAATGAGCAAGTAGAAGAGATAAAGCGGCAAGGTGCCGATGTTTTTTTGCACGTTTATCCGCGCAAAGACTTGGCGCACATTGCCCGCAAGGCGGACATCGCTTTTAGAATTGGCAGCAGCCACCGTATTTACAACTGGATTGCTTGCAATCACAAAGTTGCGTTCTCGCGCAGAAACAGTGATTTGCACGAGGCGCAGCTGAATTTTAAGTTGTTGGCCCCTTTAGGCATATCAGAAACTCCTTCATTGGATGCGCTTTCAACTGCTTTTGGATTGACTGTGACAGGCGAATTGTCGAAAGGAATGCTGCTTTCTTTGAACAAACAAAAAGTAATTCTGCACCCAAAATCTCAGGGAAGTGCTGTGGAGTGGGGGATTGAAAATTTTGAGAAATGTGCCGAACTATTGTTGAGCAAGGGGTTTCAGGTGATTGTTACAGGAACCGCAAGCGAAAAAAAATCGATAGCAACGTCAAGTTTGTTCAAGCACCCGGGCATCATTGATGCGATGGGGAAATTGGATTTGCAAGAACTCATGGTGTTGATTCAGCATTGTGACGCTTTAGTGGCGTGCAGTACGGGACCGCTGCACATTGCGGCAGCACTAGGTAAAAAAGCCATTGGTATTTATTCAGCGCGCCGTCCGGTGCATCCCGGCCGTTGGAGGCCTCTTGGCGCCAATGCCTTTGTGTTGGGTAAAACTACTGAAGGAGCCAGCGATGCTGAGTTGGATGCCTTGGTGAAAGAGGTCAAGCCTGAAGAGGTGCTAAAATTGTTGTTGGGCAAATAGCGTTGTGCAATTGTTATTTGATGGTCAATGATTCGGCAACTTGTTGAAATAAAACAGCCGATGTTTTAAAGTCGTTTTCAGGTGCTGTAAGCGTGAGTTGGTAGGCAACACCGTTGATCAAAAAGAAATACGAACGCCCCTTGATGGTCGTCATTTTATCCTCGTAAGTATAGGTCACCCAGTTGGTTGTAAGTCCGTTAAAGTTGGCTGATCCGCTTTCTTCTGCACTGGCAACCAAAAACTTGCTTATCAGCAGGGAGTTGCGTGTAGTGAGCATTTCTAAATTAAAGTCTTTGGGTAAATTGTCTTCTTTGGTCAATCGGTATTCGGCTTCAATTTGATTTGCTTTTGTGGCGGGCACAGTGATGGCCATTTCGCAGCCATTTTGTTGAAAAACAACAGACCATGTTTTCAAATGTTTGATGCTGTATTTTCCATCTTTTGATGTGGAAGTTGTAAATGCTTCTGCTTGCGCAAAAAACAATTGAAAATTTAAAAGAAGAGCAATTAGTAAAATATTTCTCATGGTAGTAAGATACAAATTTATAGGACTTGCAGTAAAAAAATTGCCGGTCGTTTGTTGAAAAGTAAGGTATTTTTTTTCCAGTTGGCGATGGGCATTGAAATGATTTCTTCACTTTCTAAAGTGAGGTCAACGGCAATGCACAGCATGGTTTGCGGCTGACAGGCGATGAGAATTTCGTCGAGAATGGCTTGGTTGCGGTAAGGTGTTTCAATAAATATTTGTGCCGTTTTGTTTTTGCGCGATTCGTTCTCCAAACTTTTTAGTTTTTGGTTTAGGGGCGATTTGTCGCGCGGCAAGTAGCCGTGAAATTGAAAATTTTGTCCGTTGAATCCACTCGCCATCAGCGATAATAATATTGAACTTGGCCCGGTAAAAGGCACAACGCGAATTCTTTTTTGGTGGGCTGTGGCAATAATGTTGTTGCCCGGGTCGGCAATGGCTGGGCAACCAGCTTCTGAAAGAAGTCCAACATTTTCGCCGGTTTCCATTAATTTAAAAGCTTCGCTGAAATCGCCTAAAGTGTCGTGTTTGTCGATGGTCCAAAAAATCAATTCGGGTATCGGAAATGAACTTTTGATGGCCGATAAAAAGCGGCGTGCCGTGCGCTCGTTTTCTACAATAAAATACTTCGTGCTGCGCATGAAACTTAGCGTTTTCAAGGGAAGTACTTCCTCAAAGTGATTTTCACCAAGCAGCGTAGGAAAGAGAAATAGATTTCCTTTAGTATTCATTGTTTTTCAGTTTTTGTGCAATGACAATACACGCTTCGTTGATGAGTTGATAAACTTCTTCAAATCCGTCGGTAGAATAATAGGGATCGGGCACAGGCAGGTTTTTACCGGGATGCGCCTCATTAAGAATCATCTTTATTTTAGCATGCTGCGTTGGATGCGCCATTTCAATAAGATGGTCGTAGTTACTTTGATCCATGGCGAAAATCAAATCAAAGGTATTGAAGTCGTCTTTGCGCACTGGTCGCGATCTTTGTTTTCTTATGTCAATGCCGTGTTCCAAAGCGTTTTCAGCCGACCGCTTGTCGGGCGTTTCTCCTTCGTGCCATCCTGATGTTCCGGCTGATGCCACCGCCAGTTCTAATTTTTGTTTCAGCGCGTGGTGCTTCATTAGTCCTTCGGCAACAGGTGAGCGACAAATATTGCCCAAGCAAACCATTAATATTTTTTTCATGTTTGGAGTGTTTCAGCGCCTAAATTATTGAAAGGGATCAATATTAAAAGGAAAAACATTTATTTATTGATTTTGCTGTGCTAACTTTCCACGATGAATGCAATTCTTTTCGACGACGATACGCGGGATAATTTTTTGCCGCTAACTGCCACCAAAGCACTTTCTGATTTGCGATTGGGTATTTTTACTCTGCGTGAGAAATGGGAAAGGTATTTTCATTTGCCTTTCGCTGTGCGCACGAGCGACTACTTGCAAGAAAAATACGCACCTGCGCAGGAGGGTTTTTACCTTGCTGTCAATTCGAGCGTATTGCCCACTGCAGCATTGCGTGAAAAAATAAAGGCCTTGTTGCCTGAACAAGGTTTGCGCTGCGGCGACTGCATTGTTGCATTTAAGAGCAAGCAAGCAATTGACAATGTACTGAACTGTGAAATTTTGATCGATTTTATGGAGTTGGAAACTGTTGAGCGCATTGAACACTTGTGGGATTTGTTTTTAAAGAATGCTGCTCAAATTAATAGTGATGTAGCGGTTCTGTACTGTAAAAAGGCCAATGCGCTGCAGCTTGCTTCGTGCTTTGTTTACGGGGGCGACGCCGTTTATTTTGGAGAAGGAGTGCAGGCGCAAGGTGTTTTTTTCAATTGTACTGACGGACCTGTTGTTATTGACGACGGCGCCGTGCTGATGGAGGGAGCGATGCTGCGCGGTCCTGTGTATATAGGTAAAGATAGCACCGTGAAAATGGGCGCTAAGATATACGGCGGCACTAGCATTGGCGCAAAATGCACGGTGGGCGGTGAAATAAAAAACAGCATTTTCAACGACTGCTCCAACAAGGGGCACGATGGCTATATGGGCAATTCTGTGCTTGGCTCTTTTTGCAATTTGGGCGCCGATACCAATGCATCTAACATGAAAAATACTTTGGGCGAAATAATGGTGTGGAATATGAATTTTAGCGAAATGCAGGGCAGCACACAAAATTTTTGCGGCGTGTTTATGGGTGACTATTGCCGCACCGCCATCAGCACCCGCTTGACCTGCGGAACAGTAATAGGAGTGGCTTGCCATATTTTTGAGCACGGCGCTGTGCCCGTTTTTCTTCCATCGTTTTCTTATGGACTAAATGCACAAATGAAAATGGATCACTTACACCACGCCAACAGCCGCTTCGCTGCATTGAAAGGTGAAAAATACAGCGCTGCCGAAAAAAATATTTTGAATCATTTGTTTGAAAGCAAAACAGCATGATTGACTGCAATTGTACCTGCAAATTTAAGTTTAATGCGATAGATCCTTCAAAGCGCGAGACTTCGTTTCTCCTCTTAATCTCAAATCACTGGAAGACAAGGGTATTCAAAATAAGTTTATTTGGAATTGGTCACATTTGTCTTCCTGAGGTACTCCGAAGGATCTATCGCCACTTGCGGAATATAAATGTTGCAATTGCGCACAATCATTAAAAGGGTGTTTCCGACATAATGTCGCAATTAATGCCTTGGCACATGCATTGAACAATAGGCATTCGCGGCTTAAAAATACTTTCTGTTTAATTAAAGCACGAAAGTAAAGCGCTACAATAAAATAGTAATGACAAATTGACCGAGTGCTAAAACGCCAAATTGAAACCGAATAGTGCTGACGACACCAAGGGGAATTGGCTAGGTCACTAAAAAGAAATACTGATTATGAAAGACGATGCATTTGACCTTAATCCAATGATAGTGAGCAATATTTTGGACGATGAAACAGAGTTCATTCCATTGATGACTACCGACGAAGACGACAGCTCCAATACTTTTGAGGTGCCTGCCGAATTGCCCATACTGCCATTGCGCAATACGGTGCTTTTCCCCGGAGTGGTGATTCCTATAACAGTGAGTCGCGACAAGTCTATCAAACTCATTCAGGAGTCGTACAGAAAAGACAAGATCATTGGCGTTATTTCGCAAAAAGACAATGAGGTGGAGGAGCCTGGTTTTAAAGATCTCAATAAGATTGGTTCAGTGGCTTTAATTATGAAGGTGCTGCGCATGCCTGATGGCAATACTACGGTGATTATTCAAGGCAAACGCCGTTTTGAAATTACGGATGTGGTGAAAGAAGATCCCTACATTATTGGAAAAATTGCGCAACTGACCGAGTCGCGTCCCAAGGCCAACGACAAAAATTTTTCGGCTACGGTTTCGTCGCTCAAAGATTTGGCCTTGCAAATCATCCGTCAATCTCCCAATATTCCTTCTGACGCAGCATTTGCGATCAAAAATATAGAGAGCCCTTCTTTTTTGATCAATTTCATTGCGTCAAACATGAACTTGCCTGTTCAGGAGAAACAAAAAATGTTGGAGATCAGCAATCTCTCGGAAAGAGCAACGGCCGCTTTGGGGCATTTAACAAAGGAATTGCAGTTGTTGGAATTGAAAAATCAAATTCAATCAAAAGTAAAAGTAGGTATCGATGAGCAGCAGCGTGAGTATTTTTTGCACCAGCAATTGAAAACCATTCAAGAAGAGTTGGGCGGCAATTCTAACGAACGCGAAATAGAAGCGCTGAAAGAAAAGGCGAAACTAAAAAAATGGGGCAATGAAGTACAGGTGCATTTTGACAAAGAAATTCAAAAATTGTCGCGCATGAATCCGCAAGCTTCTGAATATTCGGTGAGTCTGAATTATTTGGAAGTGCTCTGCGACTTGCCTTGGAACGAGTATACGGAAGATGATTTTGATTTAAATAAAGCCAAAGAAATATTGAACCGCGACCACTATGGCCTCGACGATGTGAAGGAGCGAATTTTGGAGCATCTTGCTGTGTTGAAATTAAAAAAAGACATGAAGGCTCCCATTCTTTGTTTGTACGGACCTCCGGGCGTTGGTAAAACGTCGCTGGGTAAATCGGTGGCAGAGGCACTCGGACGCAAATATGTGCGCATGTCGCTAGGCGGTATTCGCGACGAAGCTGAAATTCGTGGCCACCGCAAAACATACATTGGTGCTATGCCGGGACGCATCATTCAGAATTTAAAAAAAACAAAGTCGTCCAATCCTGTTTTTGTGTTGGATGAAATTGACAAGGTGACCCGCGATTCACACGGCGATCCATCGTCGGCATTGTTAGAGGTATTAGATCCCGAGCAAAACGATAAGTTTTACGACAACTACGTGGAGATGGATTATGACTTGAGTAAAATTCTTTTCATCGCCACCGCAAATTCTTTGAGTACCATTCAGCCCGCCTTGCGCGATCGTTTGGAGATCATTGATGTAACGGGTTATACCGAAGAAGAAAAAATTGAAATCGCTAAAAAGCACTTGATCCCTAAACAAATTGCGGAGCACGGGCTGAAGGCAGCGCAAATTAGTTTTGACAATAAAGTGATCGAAGCGATTATTGAAGGTTATACCCGCGAATCGGGCGTTCGTTCATTGGAGAAAAAAATTGCGAAAGTAGTGCGTCATCAAGCGAAAAGCATCGTGATGGAAGAAGAAGTGACCAAGAAAGTTTCGCTCGCCAGTTTGCACAAAATATTGGGACCTGCGCGCATGAAGGACAAGTACGAAGGCAACGATGTGATAGGCGTGGTTACAGGCTTGGCGTGGACAGCAGTGGGTGGTGATATCTTGTTTATTGAAGTGAGTTTGAGTAAAGGCAAAGGAAAATTAACCCTTACCGGAAACCTGGGAGACGTGATGAAAGAATCGGCTGTATTGGCTTTAGAATATTTGAAATCGCATGCTGCCGATTTAGGAATTGCCGATGAAATGTTTGAGCAGTGGAATGTGCACGTGCATGTGCCTGAAGGTGCAACGCCGAAAGATGGACCGTCAGCAGGTATCACTATGTTGACGGCCTTGGCTTCTGTGTTTACCGGACGACGTGTCAAAAATAAATTGGCCATGACAGGCGAAATTACTTTGCGCGGCCGTGTATTGCCGGTAGGAGGGATTAAAGAAAAAATTCTCGCCGCCAAAAGAGCAAACATTAAGGAGATTATTTTGTCGAGCGAAAACCAAAAAGACATTGAGGAAATTAATGCCAAATATGTAAAGGATTTGAAATTTCACTATGTTAAAACGGCCGCCGAAGTGTTGACGCTTTCGCTGCTGAAAAAGGGGAAATAGATCTTGTATATGGATCACCTTTGCTGGTCTGCTTTTTTGATAGCGCAGTTCTGTTATATTTGTAAAAGTAAAATGAGCCGATGCTGACCAAAAAATCAAAATACGCCATTAAAGCTTTAGTAGCCCTCGCCCGACATTATGAAACAGAAGGGCCGCTGCGCATTGCTGAAATTGCTGAAAGCGAAAAAATACCGACTAAGTTTTTAGAGGCTATTCTTTTAGAGCTGCGCAAACACGGCATTCTGGGCAGTAAAAAGGGGGTCAATGGTGGCTACTATTTGCTTAAAGATCCCAAAGATGTGGTGTTGAGTTCAGTGATTCGAATTACGGGCGGCCCCATAGCCTTGATACCCTGCGTGAGTTTGAATTTTTACGAGCGCTGTGAAGAGTGCACCAATGAAGTGACTTGCGCTTTGCGTGAAATAGCGCTCAAGGTGCGCGATGCTAGCTTGGAAATTTTGTCGAATACCAGTATTTTGGATTTGGTGCAAAGAGAAAAGAAATTGGCTAAAATCAAGATTAAAAAGTCATCAAAGAAATAAATTCACGCATTTTGTTATAACGCAAATGATTGTCCGCAATCGTACGTGTCATTTAAAGGTTAAGGCACTAGACCCTTCAAAGACCGAAATTTTGTTTCTCCTCTTATTCTCAAATCTCAGGAGTACAAGCATATTCAAAACAAGTTTAATGGGAATCGGTCACATTTGTCTTCCTGAGGTCTCCGAAGGATCTATCGCCATATGCGGAACACAAGTGGTGCAATAGCGGATAATCATTAACGCAAAGTTTTTTTGCTGCGCTGCGCCCCGTTTTTGTTGATATTTTTAAAATATATTGTAATCTATACTAAATTGATAGACTTTGTTGTATATTTGTGCGCTTTGATTTTTTTTTGGAATCCCTATTAAATCTATATGCTTTATATAATGAAAAGTATTTTGTACCACCAGCGCTTCGTTTTTTTGTTCAAGCTTTTGCTTGTAACAGGCGGTGTTGCGCAGGCGCAAAGCGATTCGATTTACGGTAATTCAATTTCATCAAGCGTAAAACAGCACGCAAAGGAAGACTTTCATATTGATTTGGATATTCGTCCGCGAACAGAATACCGCAATGGTTTTCGCCAGTTGAGAAGCGACAGCAGTCAAGCTGCATTTTTTACTTCACAGCGCAGTAGATTGAATTTAACTTTTAAAAAAGATAGATTTGGTGCTGTTCTTTCGCTGCAAGATGTTCGAATTTGGGGAGCAGCCAACCCTGTGTCGACAAGCGCTTCACTGCAAATTTTTGAGGCTTATGTTGAGCCATATTTCAATAGTAAATTGTCGTTGCGTTTGGGTAAGCAAAAAATAATGTATGACAACCAGCGCTTGTTTGCGCAAAGCGACTGGCGTCAAAGTGGCGCTACACATGATGCTGTGAATTTGCGCTATTACAATGGTCGCGTTGAAAGTGAGTTGGTACTTGCTTTCAATCAAAGCGGCGAGAATACTTGGTTTACAAATTTTGCCCCCATTGGTTTCACGCAATACAAAACCTTAGGGGTGAATTATTTTAAGTACACCTCAAGCAATGAAAAGTGGGTGCTCACAAGTATCAATTATTTTGAAGGCTTTCAACAGCAGAGTGCTAAAAATGTTGGGTCTAATGCACAAAATTTTCGCTACACCGATGGAGGTAGAATTACATACAGTACTAAACAATGGTGGATTACTTTTAGTGGGTATTTGCAACATGGACACAATCCTTCTGGAAAAATACTTTCAGCATTTTACCTTCAACCCGAAATAAAATACGCACTTAAAAAGACGGTATTTCGTTTGGGTGCTGAGTTTAAAAGCGGCAACAATACTTCAAGTAATAACGCTGAATACCGCGCAGTGGATCACTCTTTTCAATATCCGCATGGCGTTGCCCATCGCTACAATGGTACGATGGAGTATTTTACGTCAAATTATGTGGGGTCAAGCAAGGATGTAGGATTGTTTGATCCTTACTTTTTTGTGGAACAACGCGTCAATGATAAAATTTCGTTCTCGCTGCAAAACCACTTTTTCTTTTCGCAATGGCGTCCAATGAATGCGCAGTTGCAATTGCAAGATCAAACCTATTTAGGTTTTGAAAACGACGTGCTCTTAACTTATAAACCTAATGGCTATACAACGGTGGATTTGGGTTTTTCATGGTTGTTGGCAAGCAATTCAATGCAAGCTATCTCAGGAGGGAATAAAGATTATGTGCCGCATTGGACTTATGTACAGGCTAGTTTTACACCGCGATTGTGGTCTACAAAAAAATAGTAATTATGAAGAAAGTAATTTTAAATAGCCCTTTTCAATTCTTGCTTTTTGTTGTTGCACTTTATTTTGTTTCGTGCGCAACGCCACAAGAAAATAGGGTCAATGGAAATGATGCGCTGCGGGGAACAATTAATATTTCTGGTGCCTTCGCACTTTATCCGATTGTGGTAAAGTGGAGTGAAGAATTCAAAAAAATACATCCCAATGTGCGCTTCAATGTATCGGCAGGTGGAGCGGGAAAAGGAATTTCGGATGCTTTGGGTGGATTGGTTGATCTTGGTATGGTTTCTCGGTCGCTCAATGATTCTGAACTGTCAAAAGGCGCATTCGTCCTTGCAGTCAGTAAAGATGCTGTTGTGCCGGTGGTTAATGCGATGAATCCAAATTTAAATGAATTACTGCGCAAAGGGATTTCACCTCGTGTTTTCGCCCAAATATTTGTTGAACAACGCTACCACTCGTGGGAAGAAATGGGCTTTGCGAAGGCTTTGCCTTTGCATGTATATACGCGTTCTGATGCAGCGGGAGCTGCGGAGTCATGGGCAAAGTACTTTGGTAAAAAACAAGAAGACTTGCTGGGAATTGGCGTATTTGGTGACCCTGGTCTGTTGCAAGCGATTAAAAAAGACATTCGAAGCATCGGCTACAACAACATTGGCTTTGCGTACAATATTAAGACAAGAAAAGCCAATAAAGGTGTTTGCGTGGTGCCTATAGATTTAAATGATAACGGACAAATTGATGCCGACGAAAATATATACGGCAGCTTAGACGATGTGTCAAGAGCTATTGTTGCTGGAAAATTTCCTTCACCACCCGCTCGCGATTTGTATTTAGTGAGCAAAGGAAAACCAAAAAGTGCTGCCGTGTTGGCCTTTCTTAATTGGGTGCTTGCCGACGGTCAAAAATTTGTTTTTGCCAGTGGTTATGTTCCATTTTCAAAGGATAAATTGGAGTTAGAACTTGCTAAGCTCAAGTGAATTGTAATGATGGAATGATATATTTGTAAACACAAACCTTAAACTTAAAATTATGGCTATCCGATTAGGGGACATCGCTCCCGACTTTACAGCAGAAACAACCGAAGGTGTTGTTCATTTTCACGAATGGTTGGGTGATAAATGGGGCATCCTGTTTTCTCATCCAAAAGATTTCACTCCTGTTTGTACTACAGAATTGGGCACTGTAGCACGATTAAAAGGTGAGTTTGACAAAAGAAATGTAAAGCCCATTGCGATCAGTGTTGACTCTTTGCAGTCGCACAACCAGTGGGTTCCCGACATCAACGAAACGCAGCATGTGACCTTGAATTATCCTATCATCGCTGACCCTGAAAGAAAAGTGGCCAACTTGTACGACATGATTCATCCCAATGCCAACGACAATTTTACAGTGCGTTCGGTGTTTGTAATTGGTGCCGATAAAAAAGTGAAGTTGACGCTTACTTATCCTGCTTCTACAGGTAGAAATTTTGACGAGATTTTGCGCGTGATTGATTCATTGCAATTGACGGCGAACTACAGTGTAGCGACTCCTGCGAATTGGAAAAATGGAGAAGATGTGATTATTGCTCCTGCTATCAAAGACGAAGAAATCGCTGCTAAATTTCCAAAGGGCTTCACAAAAATTAAACCTTATTTACGATACACTCCGCAACCCAACTAGTTTGATTTTCAATGAAGTTCAGAATTGTAAAAGATAAAATTGCGGGCAGTACCATGTTGGTGCTTACTATACTGTCAGTGCTGCTCGCCGTTTTAGTGGGTTGGGGTTTGTATTATAAATCGCTGCCTTTGTTGGAAAAAAACACATTGTGGGACTTGCTGTCTTCCTCTGCATGGAAACCATCGAAAGGTCAGTTCGGTTTTTTTGCTTTTATTATGGGAACCCTTTGGGTTACTGGTATTGCGGTGCTGCTCGCTTTGCCGTTGTGTTTGTTGAGTAGTATTTTTATTTCCGAATATGCCCATCCTCGCTTGCGCAAAATCATTGTTCCTGTGGTGGATTTATTGTCGGGAATTCCTCCCGTGGTATTTGGGGTTTGGGGTGTTTTAATGGTGGTTCCTTTTATTGAGAATTATGTCGCTCCGCATTTTGTTGCCTATCCAATGGGTTACAGTGTGCTGGCCGGCGGAATTGTTTTAGGAGTGATGATTTTCCCCTTGATTATAGCTCTTTTTTTAGAGGTTTTTTCTGCCGTTCCTCGTGAAATGCGCGATG
>Ga0209596_1001064_pt1 | contig 24313 bp, 19 predicted proteins | sample M_130807_MF_Meta_FD_187314 | JGI IMG/M metagenome (GOLD analysis project Ga0209596, IMG submission 187314) | Freshwater microbial communities from Lake Montjoie, Canada to study carbon cycling - M_130807_MF_MetaG (SPAdes) (version 2) | ecosystem: Environmental > Aquatic > Freshwater > Lake...
GATTCTTCACCTGTAATAGAACAAAAAGACCTATACTGTTTTGAGGCGTCTCTATATAAACATTGGACAGAAGAATTTAACTCAAGACGAGTGTTTTTAAGTTTTGGTTTTATAGTTCCATATAGTGTGGTTGGAAGAACGGAAAATGACCCAAGAGTTAGATTAAGTCAACGGATATCAAAATATTTTCAAAAACTTAGTTGATATAAAACAAAACAAAAACTATATTTATTTACAAAGGTAAATGCCGACCTAATTCGGTAGCTAATAAACCAACTAAAATAATTTATAGTGATTAGTCAAGAAGAAATTAAATCGTTCCTAGAAGGGAACGACCCTGAAGAGCACATCGTTGCCATTGAGTTTGATTACCTAACGGACTCAATTTATAAAATCAAAGAAATTCCTGGGAAAGGAAAAGAAATACGTAAAGATACTTTTACCCCATTTGCGTGGGTTGGTGATTTACGTGGTTTAAATTTTTATCAATCATCAAAAGGTCTTCAGAAAGAAGCCATGTCCAAACATGGAATTATGATTGAAAAATTGGAGACCAAAGGTAATGAACGATTAGAACAAGGATTAAAATATATTGTTAAGTGTCTAAAAGGTTACCGACAATTAATCCAATTTTTTAGAGAGGGTGGGGTAGACCCATGGGGAGAAAATACCAAAGACAAGATTATGATTCTACCTCCTGTAGAACAATATCTAATTTCAAGAGAAAAACGTTTATTTAAAGGATATGAAGAATACAATGACATCACCCGATTTGTATTTGACTTAGAGACGACCGCATTAGAGCCAAAAGACGGTCGCATATTCATGATTGGAATCAAAACCAATAAAGGATATCAAAAAGTAATTGAATGTTCAGATGAAGATGAAGAACGTAGAGGTTTAGTAGAATTTTTTAAAATAATCGATGAAATAAAACCAAGTATTATTGGTGGATATAATTCAGCGAACTTCGACTGGTATTGGATATTAGAAAGATGTAAGGCTCTCCACTTAGATATTAAAAAAATCTGTCACACTTTAAATCCAAAACATAATATCAAACAAACGGAGAATATGTTAAAACTTGCCAATGAGGTTGAGAAATATAATCAAATTGGTATGTGGGGTTATAATGTAATTGATATTATCCACTCTGTAAGACGAGCACAAGCGATTAATTCGGGTATTAAGTCCGCAGGTTTGAAGTATATTACTCAGTATATTAAAGCTGAGGCTCCTGACCGTGTATACATATCCCATGAAGAGATTGGGTCAATGTATAAGGATAAAAATGAATATTGGTTAAACGTTAAAAACGGTAAATACAAAAGAGCCGATAAACCTGAATTCAATGACTTAGACATTAGATTTCCTGGAACATACATTAAAGTTACGGGAGATAATATCGTAGAAAGATATCTTGACGATGACTTAGAAGAAACATTACTTGTAGATGATGAGTTTAATCAAGGAACATTTCTATTGGCATCGTTAGTCCCAACAACTTATGAAAGAATTTCAACCATGGGAACTGCCACTCTCTGGAAGATGATTATGTTGGCGTGGTCATATAAACATAAGTTAGCGATACCAAAGAAAGAATTAAAAACAGATTTTGTGGGTGGACTATCAAGACTACTTAAAGTTGGTTACTCAAAAAACGTTTTAAAACTCGATTATTCATCTCTATACCCATCAATCCAATTAACTCACGATGTGTTTCCTGATTGTGATGTAATGGGGGCAATGAAAGGATTATTGGCATACTTCCGTAATGCTCGTATTATGTATAAAAACTTGGCATCGGAATACAAATCCATCGATTCTAAAAAATCATTAACCTACGACCGTAAACAACTCCCGATTAAGATTTTTATCAACTCATTATTTGGTGGTTTAAGTGCTCCTCATGTTTATGCTTGGGGAGAAATGAACATTGGAGAACAGATTACCTGTACTGGTAGACAATATCTTCGACAAATGGTTAAATTTTTTATGAAAAGAGGTTATACCCCTTTAGTTCTTGATACTGACGGTTGTAACTTTAGTTTACCTGAAGGCGGTGTTGATGATAGAGTTTATATCGGTAAAGGAATAAATTGGTTAGTTAAAGAGGGTAAAGAGTATAAAGGTTACTATGCCGACACCGCAGAGTTTAATGATTTATTTATGAAAGGAGCTATGGGTCTTGACTGTGACGGAACTTGGGATTCGTGTATTAATTTAAGTAGGAAAAATTATGCAACAATGGAATCTAACGGTAAAATTAAATTAACGGGAAACTCAATTAAATCTAAAAAACTTCCATTATATATTGAGGTGTTTTTAGATAAAGGTGTTAAATTATTATTAGAGGGTAAGGGTCAAGAATTTATTGAGTGGTATTACGAATACATACAAAAAATATACGAAAAAGATATCCCATTAAAACAGATTGCTCAAAGAGCTAAAGTTAAGTTATCCTTAGATGATTATAAAAAAAGATGCACTCAAACAACTAAAGCGGGTTCATTAATGTCACGTATGTGTCATTTGGAATTAGCGATAATCCATAAATTAAATGTTAAGTTAGGGGATGTTATTATGTATGTTAATAACGGCACTAAAGCATCACAAGGGGATGTTCAAAAGGTAAATAAACTTAAAAAGGGATGGAGTACTGAACAACTTCAATATCATTTTGATATGTATGGGGTTTATCCTAAGGAATCAGAAACCTCAATGATTCAAATTAATAGTTACATGTTAAACACAAACGATATTGAAAATAATCCTGACATGAGGGGTGATTATAATGTCCCAAGAGCAATTGTCACATTTAATAAACGAATTGAACCTCTTTTAATTGTGTTTAAAGAAGAGATTAGAGACAATATAATTGTTAATAACCCTGAAGACAGGTCTTTTTTTACCAAAGAACAATGTGAAATGATTAATGGGGTTCCATTTAAAGAAAGTGACCAAGATACTGTTGAGGATTTATTAACCATAACTGATTTAGAGTTAAAATTTTGGGATAGAGTCGGGATTAGTCCAAACTATATTTATGAATTGGCGGAACCTGGTTGGGAAGAACATATTAATTAATTATAAAAGTTTGAACTTTACTAAAAAACAAGATATTTATATATATGGGACGACCAAAAAAAGAAGAAAAAGATAAGAAGATTAAAGTTGGAATTTGTTTGGATAGAAGACTGTATAATGAACTTATGAAAGATGGGGGTAAAGTATCTCAAATAATTGAAAAAATAATCAGAGAACATTGTGGAAACAAAAATTTGTAGTAAATGTGGTGAAGAAAAAAGTGTTTACGAATTTAGAAAAGATAAACAAAAAAAAGATGGTTTATATTCTTCATGTAAAAAATGTCTTAAAAATATTAGGGAAAATAATATTGAACATTGTTTGATGTTAAGTAAAAAATGGTATAATAATAATCGTGAAAAATCGAACAATTTATCATCTGTTTGGATAAAAAATAATCCTGAAAAAATTAAATTAATAAAAAAAAATTGGGAACAAAAAAATCGTAAACATCGTAATCAATATTCTGTTAATAAACGAAAACACGACCCTATTATAAAATTAACCGAAAACGTTAGAACTAGAATAAGAATATTTTTATCGTTAAAAAATATAACAAAACAAAATAAAACATTTGAAATTATTGGTTGTACCCCTCAATTCTTAAAAAAGTATTTAGAACAAAAATTTACTGAAGGGATGTCGTGGGATTTAATGGGAAAACATATTCACATTGACCATATCATCCCATTGTCGTCCGCTAATACTGAGGAGGAAGTTTATAAACTTTGTCATTATACAAATCTCCAACCATTATGGGCTGAGGACAATTTAAAAAAAGGTGATAAAATACTGTAAAAGGTTAATCAAGCTTTATTCCATCTGAGGATAATATTAACCATACGTCTTCCACAAATTGAAATTGTACACAGGAACCTTTTTCTAATAGGAGTTCTTCCCACTCTTCATCAATTAACCCAACGTCAGGTTTAATTACTGTTTTAATTAAAGATTTTACAATTACATGAGTGTATTCCGTAGAATTTAAAACAACTTCATAATTTTCTGAATCTCTAACAACAATTAAAACCTCCTTATTTAATTTTTGAGTGTTTTCTTGAGGAATTTCTTGTCCGTTTACAATTACTGTAGATGGAGACATTCTTGTATGATATCTAACCACATTTTTTCTCGGAGTAAAATTAACTGTTCTCATTATATTACATATATTTGTCTCGGCATTGCCGTAAATTTTTTCTGTTTGTTTAAGTTTTCCGCAAGTAACGCCTCTCGTTCCATAACTTTTTCAGGCTTTAATCTTGTTAACCTACCTTCAGCACCAATAAGTTCTTCAATTAACTTTGTCTTTTCATCTTTGGCTTCAGTTGCCAATGACGCGTAATCCATAGTTAATTCACTATCAGGTGTTTTAATATTTCCACTAAATTTACCTCTAACTCTTGATAACGCTTCTTTCGCATAAGCGAAAAACCATCTACGAATCCATATTTGTGAAGGGTTATTTAAATCAACCCAATCAATTTTATCAAAAGGAACATCTGATGGTAATTTAATAATGTCAGGATTATCTTTTAGACATTTATCTCTATCCGCACCGTCAACATCATAATAGTGATACCAAACCCTACCTTTTGTCATAGTACCATTACCAAAATCAAATTTACCTCCAGGTGTATTCATTAAATGAATTGCTTTTTTACCATTAGGTAATGCGGTAATTTTATAGGTTAAATCACCGGCAATAATTCTTCTTTGAATGTTAATTTCTTGCATTCTTAGTAACATGTCAAAAGCGGGTAGCATAAAGTATCCTCCAGCCATACCTCCTCCTTGAGCAAGACCACCTCCACCACCTAATCCGCCGCCAGCACCTAATGCTCCGAAAGACCATGGGTCAAACATAATATTATTTAATTCTGCGGGAGAAAACCATAAAAGTTCGTTAATTTCTCTTCCTGCAGGAATTTCATACATTTGTTGATTTCTAACTAACTGTATATAATCTTTCTTTAAAACAGAATCACCACCGGCCTGTAAACCAACAATTTTAGAATACGCATAAGTATATCTTTCTTCGTAAGTTAAACTTTTTGTGATAAACGCTTTTGATAATGATTGAGTATCTAAATTAAGATTGTATAACGATGTCCATTGGGATTCGATTAACCAATCTTGGACATATTGAGAATAATCCTCAATAGATAGAGCAAGTAATGAATCTAACATCTCATCCTCGAGCTCAACACTTCTAAGTGGTGCTCCTAACAAGTGTTTTAGTCTTGTGTATAATTGACTTCTTTCTGGTTCTGCTATAACTGCCATGGTTTGTGTTTATATATAAATATCAATTTAAAGTATAAATCAAATCTTCTTCATGGAAAACATAAACTCCTTGAGTTATCTTCACCCGTTTATTACTGAAAATTAATACTTCTTTATTTTTTTTGGTGAATACCATCCAATCAGTAGAGTATTTTTTAACTTGTCCTGTATCTAATACGGTGATTTTACCTTCTTCTTGTTTGATTCGACTAAATGGTTTTATTTGTGCGGTATTTGTCTTTCCATCAACAATTATTTTACAGTCAATACCCCCAATCATATCTTCTTTATTCCCTAATTTACCAATTTGTTCTACATTGTCATCACCAAATTTTTTCTTTAATAAAACAACCGCATAATCTTCGGTTTTACCTCCCATGTCGTGAGTGATTCCTAAAGTTGCCATTAAATTTTGAAATGTTCCCGATTGTGGGGTAAAGATTCTTGATTTATATTCTTCTAATTTCTTAACAAATTTTTTGGTCTCACTAATTTGCTCAAAAGGTTTTAACCCAATAATTTTAATTTCGGGATTACCTTCGTGTCTCATAACTTTGTTAATATCCGTTAATAGAATACAAAAACAAGTGTAGTTGGTGTTGAGTTTATTAATCACCGACCTGCCTTCAGTTTCTAAATCATAGATACCAGACATTTGACCTTCACCATATTCGTTTTGACCATAATAGTTGTCGGGATAAATTTCTTGTAATATCTTTTCAATACCATATCTAAAAGTATTTTTAACCTTTGGATTAATATTAAAAATAAATCTAATTGCTTCATTCATTTCTCGATTACATTTTTCAGATTTACCCTCAGATAAAACTTCTCTCAATGAAATAGACTCATCCATTTTTTTCTTTAACCTCATCCCTAATAATTGATTCACAAACTTCCAATTAACACACTTCCAAAAATTCTGAATATATTCATCTTTTTTATTTCTGTATTTTAAATAATAGGCATGTTCCCATAAGTCTAGCCCTAAAATAGGGTAACCCCCATTCTCAACAACATTCATTAATGGGTTATCCTGATTTGGTGTTGAGACAATCTTTAGGGTATTACGATTAGTTAAAACTAACCAAACCCATCCTGAACCAAAACGGTCTTTACAAACCTCTTCAAATTTGGATTTAAATTTTTGGAATGTTTCGAAGTCTTTCTTTATCTTATCTAAGATATCACCATTTGGTGTTTGTGTCTTTGGAGATAACATTTTCCAAAATAATGCGTGGTTAAATGCTCCACCAGCATTATTTCTTATTGTCTTATCATACTTACCAATTGATTTGATAATGTCTTCTAACTCTAAATCACCATAATCCTTTTTAGATAGTGCGGAATTTAATTTGTCAACGTAACCTTTATAATGTTTGTTATAATGGTATTCCATTGTTTCCGCATCAATAAATTGTTTAAGTGATGAGTAGGCGTAAGGTAATTTTTCAATACCTATTTTTTTCATTTCGGTCAAAAAAAGTTTTTGATTGTCTTTTTTCTCCTCTATGATTAACTGTTCTGTAATTATGTTAATCTTTTCTTGTATTTTTTTCATATTATATAAATATGAAACTAACTCACATTATTAATCTTGTTCATTAACAACTCAACAAAATCACCCTTGTCTTCGATGTTATCACCCATTACGGTATCAATAATATTCTTCTTTTTAGATAACATATCGTAGATAACACCTTCAATTGTATTCTCAAAAATTGGGTAATAAACTGAGACACTATTTTTTTGTCCGTAACGATATGCCCTGTCTTGAGCTTGGTCGTGGTCAGATGGAACAAATGACAAATCGTTCATAATAACCGCTTCACCAGCAGTTAGTGTAATACCAACTCCCGCAGCCCTTAAGTTCCCAACAAAGACTTTTATTTTATCATTCTCTTGAAATTGGTCAACGGCATATTGTCTTTGTGGTTTGGTGCAAGACCCGTCTAAATAAACGGATTGTTTCCCAAAGTGACTATGTATTTTTTGTAATGTATCTGTAAAATTTGTGAAAATTATGACTTTCTTATCTTGGTCAATAATGTTTTGAGCTAGCTCAATTGTATCATTTATTTTTTCTTCGGCAATAACTTGTCTAACTTTCATTAGTTTAGAAAATTGCACGGTTAATGATGAGGATTCTTCTTTTTTATTTTTATACCAATCATAATATTCCCCCATCAGGCCTTCATATAATTTTGATTTTAATCTCAAATAAATTGGTGAAATGATTTTGTCAGGTAAATCTAACACCTCTGTTTTTAATCTTCGTAAAACTTGTCGAGAAGTCCTATCTCTCAACTCTTCCAAATTAGATGCCCCACTAACATTCCAAATCTTACGGTTACCCGCCTTGAATTGATATCCTTGACAATAACGGATTGCGTATGCCATCCAATTCTGAGCAACAGGGCTTTCTATTAAGAACAATAGATTATAATAATTCATTGGTCGTGAGGTCATGGGTGTTCCTGTTAACAACCAAAGTTTATCCACACTTTTAACAAAACTATTAACTAATTTGGTTCGTTGGGCTTGACCGTTCTGAATATAATGAGCCTCATCAATTATGATTAGTTCAAAGTTACTTTTGGTAATTAGAGAATTCTCCTTGTCTTTTAAATCGTAAAAATTCTTTAGGATGTCGTAATTAACTATTACAAAATCGTGTTCTGTTGAGAAGTGTTTCCCTTCCGCAATATAAACACTTCTATCTGTGTAGTTCTCAATTTCTCGTTGCCAGTTAATCTTTAATGATGCGGGACAAATAATTAATATTTTCTTAGCACTTGTTTCTAACGCAGCAATAATTGTGGATGTCGTCTTGCCTAATCCCATATCATCGGCTAAAATAAAACGTTTTGACCCCGCTAATTTTTCAATTGCGAGTTTTTGATGAGTAAGTGGTGGTCTATGGTCGTATTTAGAATAATCAATTTCTACCTTCTCAGTCTTATGAGTTTTAAGTAACGCTCCTTTAGGTAACCAAAAGTCATGAATAGTTTCTCCTGAAAGAACTTTTCCCCAAACATGATAAGATTTTTCCTTCTCCGCTAAAAGTTTCTCAACCCAAACTTCTTTAGGGATTTCGGTATATAATTTTTCATCAGCAATTTTCTTTGCAAAATAGGGGTCTAAGTCAACCCATTTTTTTGCAACCTTAGGTGAGGTTTCATGAAAATTTATAATGTATTCAGATTGAGCTCTTGTGGGGTAAAATTTTTTGTTAGTTTCCTTTTGAAATTTTAATTTCAGAATATAATTGTTGGCACCTGAATACGTGTCAAGTATCGACAACGCCTTTTGTTCAATCAAGTTGATTGTACTTCCCGTGGTAATATTATCCAAAGATTAATGTTTTACCTAACAATAACGAATCTTTTAATATTTATCAATATGTCAGAGAATAAAGTTCCAATAACAAGAATAGGTAAGTTCTTCGGTGCCGAAGATTATGACCTTGATATTTCCATGGGTGAAGAATGGTTATATGGCGATATGAACTTCACATTGGTGTTATATAGAGTAGATAGACAAAAAACTAAAACAGATGATGTCTACGGTGAAACCGTGTCCGATGGAATTAAATTTTTACCTCCAATCGAATTTAAAGGACATGTTCAAATCATGGCTCCTGAGAATAAAAACTTAGGTAATTCTAAAATCGAACAATTTGAGCCAGGTAATTTAAAAGTTTCTGTTTATCAAAAACAGTTAGATGAGTTGGGTGTTGATATTAGTTTCGGTGATTATATTGGGTATTATGAAACTGAGGTTAGAGTTAGGTATTATACGGTGAATAACGATGGAAGGGTAATATCTGATAATAAACACAGTTATGCGGGGTACAAACCGTTCTATAGAACAATTATGGCATCTGCGGTTGTGAATAACGAATTTAGAGGTTTATAATGAATATACTAATAACAGAATCACAAATAGAGGTATTACGAAGATTATACGAAATAAGTGACCTCGTTGATTACGTTATTCATCATTTGAATAATGATATTAAACGTGGTGGTCCAGGTAATAAACCCGACAATTTTGGGGTATATGAAAATTGGGTATCCCAAAGAGTTAGTACTATATTTATAAGTAGATATCCTAATATTAAGTTTAAAAGACTTGACTTTTTAATGGTTGTGTCGGGAGCATATAATGATAAACTAAAAAGAGGGTTTAAAGAAAGTAAAAGAGAGTTATGAACATATTAATTACAGAAAGACAAAAGAAAATGATTCTTGAAACTGTCACAAATAATGAAGAAAAACAACATATTGGTGATAGAGTTATGGTTTATTATAATCTACATAAACATACTTTTTCAGTTAGATATGATGATAAAGTATTTTTACACGCAGATTATGTTAAACTACGTGATGTGGAATTTAGAGTAAGACAAGGGGGTAAAGAAAAAGTTAGACAGACTGAACAAAAAAATGTTCACGCATTTGTTATTGGTAATCTATTGGATTATTGTGAGTTTCCTTGTGATAATATGCCACAGGAACCAACAGATAAAATTGTTACATATGACCCATACAAATACGATAGTTTTGTTTATAAAGGAACAGAAGAACCCGTATACAAAGCCAAAGAGGTTGACATGATTAACCAAAAAAATAAATTATTCGTAATTAACGAAATTAATTCGGACGTTTTATCAGAGTCAGATGAAATAGACGGTGTCCCAACAAAGTACACTTACATTACATTAGGTTTGTTTGAAAAATTTAAAACTAAAAGATATTATTTTAATAAGATAGTTCCTGTTAAAGACGAATCCCCAATACCTAACAAAATTAAATTGGAGGGTATTGATGGTGATTTTATTTTTAACAAGAATGATATATATTTTAAAGACCAATCGGCATATATAGATAAAAGTAGTTTTGATAATCAAAACCCTAATTTCACATTAAAAAATCAGCAAAAATTATCATCATTTATAGGAATTACCTCATCAAATGTTAGGGAGGCTTTAGAAAAAGCTTTCCCTGAAAATTGGAATGAACAAGATAAAATTTTTACACCTGGTTTACGGGGTGTGTATACTATAGGTGAAAAAACAAATGACCCTTTAGAGGATTGGTCAATAATGAATTATTTTGACACTAAAGATGAAATACATAGTTTGTTATACCTAAAATATTTTGATGATTTAAAAGAAGGTAAAGAAATTAATGATATTGTTGAATGGATGTCAGACTTGTTTAAAAATGACGATGAATACACAAGAATGTTAGTTGATAGACAATGGGATTCGGTTAAAAACGGATTAGAGCTTGAGAGGTTATCAGTTAAAAATTTCTTAGATAAAGTAGGTTCTGATAATGTTACCTACTACCCTCATGGTTCTAAGATGGACAGATGGAATGGGGTTGATGTAACTATAAATGGCGTGAATTACCAAATTAAACCATTAAAAACATTTAACGAAGAAGACGGTAAATATTATATTAATACTTACGGTATGAGAGATTACAAAAATAAAAAAAGTGTTAATAAAATTGCCTTCTCAAGTAGAACAAAAGTAATAGTGTTTGATAATTATAACTACGATGTTCTTAGTAAAAATAAAGCGGTTTTTAATGAAGAACCTTTAATTATTGATTAAAATGCCGTTACCTAAAAAAATAAAGAAAAATATTCCTTTAACCGAATCCAAGATTCTTCTACCAAGAAGACAGGAATTAGTTGACAAAATTAATAAGGATGGAACCTATCTACCTAAATCATTATTACACGCAGATTTGGATGGTGGATTTTTAGAATTTGTTAAAAATGAATTAAAGACCGTTATTGATGGTAAGATAATACCAACAATCGATATTTTAGTAACAACTCAGAATTGGAGTCAATTTACTGAGACGTGGAATTTACAGAATCTTGATAAAAATGTTGAGCCACCGTTTGTTACAACGGTAAGAGTTCCTGAAGTAAAATTTGGGACAAATCCTGCGATACTTTATAATATTCCAAATAGACGACAATATTTTTACGCTCAAGTACCAACTTGGGATGGGCAAAGAAATGGTATGGACATATATAAAATACCTCAACCTGTTCCTGTTGACATTACATATACAGTTAAAATAGTATGTAATCGAATGAGAGAAATCAACGAATTCAATAAAAACGTCATAGAAAAGTTTGCTTCAAGACAGGCATACCAAGTTATAAAAGGACATTATATCCCTATCATTATGGGTAATATTTCTGACGAATCAGTTATGGAATTAGAAAAAAGAAAATTTTATATCCAAAGTTATGAATTTACTTTATTAGGGTTTTTAATAGATGAAAATGAATTTGAGGTTTCACCTGCGGTCTCAAGAGTTTTACAAGTCGTGGAGTTTGATACTAATGTAACAAAAAGACGAGTTAAGAAAGATATTAATACAGGTGGTAATGAAATTAATGTGTTGTTTGTTGTTGGTAATAATGTTAACTCACAGACATTCGATTATACAACAAATATAATAATCGGCTCGACAATTAATATCGAAAGTTTTGATGTTTATATTAATAATGACTTTTATGGTTCAGATTTAACAGAAATCCAAATAAATACGGATGATAAGTTAAAATTTGTGATTGTTAAAACAGATAATACTTTAGAATCAATAATTAGGTTATTTGGCAACCCAATTTAATTCTCACCGTATACGTCAGGTTTCTCCTTACATTTCTCAACTATCATTCTTTCTAAGAATCGATACATTTTAATTCCCTTCTTTTCACAATAGGTCTTTAGGATATCATGAACCTCAATTGATATCTTTAGATTCTTTATTTTTTTTACTTTATTGTCCATGGTAGAAAAAAGGCAGAATTTATTCCACCCAATTTATAAATACTTACTACAAAGTAAAGTATTTTGGTTTTTTTTCTAATATTTATCTATAAAATAAATAAACAAGCTAAAAGAAAAAAAATAATGGCAACAAACAACAAAGTATTCGTGTCTCCTGGAGTGTATACCTCTGAAGTTGATTTGAGTTTTGTGGCACAAAGTGTAGGTGTTACAACTTTAGGTATTGTTGGTGAGACTCAAAAAGGTCCCGCTTTCGAACCTATCTTTATCAGAAACTTCGATGAGTTTTCATCATATTTCGGAGGAACATCTCCTGAAAAATTCATAAACACACAAATTCCTAAATATGAAGCGGCGTATATCGCTAAAGCTTACTTACAACAATCTAACCAATTGTTTGTAACAAGAGTATTAGGTTTATCAGGTTATGATGCGGGCCCATCTTGGTCAATTACCACAAAGGCAAACGTTAATCCGACAACAGTTGAATTCGATTGTATATCAGGTGAAACAGTTAATTGTGTTTTTGAATGTACATTACCTAATGTTATTAGTTACTCAATTCCATTTACAGGTTGTACCGATAGTGTTAATAGTATTTCATTTACAGGTCCTATCCCATCAGAAATTGCTGCAAAATTAAACTTACCATATGAGAACTTTAATGGTAGTACTGGAACATTATATCAAGATATGACAAATCAAATTTTTGATATTATGAATACTCCATCAACTGAAGTCTCTTCAATTTATTATTATGGACCCATTTCAGGTGATGTATATAATTCACTTTCACCTATCTTTACCGCGGAAACAAATGTGTTTAATGTTGAAAGTGTTGATGAGACAATGATTAACTATGCAGCACCACAAAATGACCCTTGGTATTACGCATTATTTGATAATGTAGGAAATGCGGTTTATAGTGGTTATTCTTTTTGGTCAATCGTTACGGATTTAACTGAAATAATTAGTACTACAACAACAACTAGTACGTTACCAACACCAACACCAACACCTGACCCTTGTAACCCAACACCAACAGGAACAACAACAACAACAACATTACCAACACCAACAAAATGTTTTTCAGGTATTTTAACAGGACAAATCTACATATATAAAGGTGTTGCTTTCACGGATTTTGATGATTTAGTAGTAGCGACTTTACGTTCAAGAGGTTTGGCAACTTACGGTAGTGATGATGGTGCGGTATATGAAGTTCCAGGTGGAGTTAACGCGTATAACGAATTTGACGGTCATAATGTACAATTAGATTGTACAGGAGCATATTCAGGTGTAACTAAAAACCCATTCTCAACATTCGGTATTAATGTGATAGATAAAGACGGTAATCCGTTCTTCTTCGAAACATCATTATCAAATTCAGACAGTAAATATATTTCTAAAGTATTTGGTCAATCTAATTTTGCAAAACCAAGAACTGTTGTTCCTTTGTTTGTTGAAGAAAGATTCCAAGCGTTATTAACATATGGTTGGAGAAAAGGGTTTATTAGAGGTTTAAATTGTGTGTTAACAGCATTACCTGACGCAAGACAAGGAGTTGACCCAACATCAATTGCTTGGTACCTTGAAAAATATCAATCACCTGTATCACCATGGGTTGTGTCTGAATTAAGAGGTAATAAAGTATACAACTTATTTAAGTTTACAACAATTGCTGATGGTGACGACGCGAATATTGAAGTTAAACTTTCAATTGCTAATATATCATTTAATAATGGTACGTTTGACGTAATAGTTAGAGATTTCTTTGACTCAGATAATAGTCCTGTAGTTCTTGAAAAATTCACTAACTGTTCTATGGACCCTAATGATAATAGTTTTATTGCTAAAAAAATTGGTACATTAGATGGAGAATACGCATTGAATTCTAAATACGTTATGATTGAACTTAACGAGGATGCTCCCGTGGACGCATTACCTTGTGGATTTGAGGGATATAATTTTAGAGAATATGCTGGTGTTAGACCTCCATTCCCAATTTATAAAACAAAATACGATTTTCCTGGTGAAATAGTTTATAATCCACCGTTTGGTTTATCATCAGGTGCTGATGATATCATAAGAAGTAATGGTGATAATGTTCGTAGAACTTATCTTGGTATTTCTGATACGGTTGGTTTTGACGTTGATTTTTACACATATAAAGGTAAACAATTACCATTAGATGTTTGTACAGACGTTTCAGGAGATGAATGGGCTTACCGAACAAGAGGATTCCATATGGACATCAATGCAAGTGGTATTACAATACCAAGTTACTTCTCAACAAGTGGTACACCGGCTTTCTATGTAGGTTCTGCACCATTTACTTCAGACCCTGATAACGAAGCGAATCCGTATTATAGATTATACGCACGTAAATTCTCGTTATTATGTCGTGGAGGATTTGACGGATGGGATATCTATACTGAACACAGAACAAATGCTGATAGATTCGTATTAGGTAGAATTGGTTATAGAAATGGAGCATGTCCTTCATTCAAATACCCAACGGCTACAGGATGGGGAGCGTTTAAACAAATCACTGTTGGTAACAACGGACAAGATTGGGCAAACACCGACTATTACGCTTACTTATTAGGACAACAAACATTCTCTAACCCTGAGGCGGTTAATATTAACGTATTCGTTACTCCAGGTATTGACTATGTAAATCACTCTGACTTAGTGGGTGATGCAATTGAAATGATTGAGTTCAATAGAGCGGATTCAGTTTATATCTGTACAACACCTGACTACAACATGTTTGTTCCGTCAACGGGTGACCAATTAGATTTAATTTATCCACAAGAAGCGGTAGACAATTTGGAAACTTCGGGTATTGACTCAAACTACACGGCAACTTATTACCCATGGGTTTTAACAAGAGATACTGTAAACAACACTCAAATCTATATCCCTGCTACGGCTGAGGTAACAAGAAACTTGGCGTTAACAGATAATATCGCTTTCCCTTGGTTCGCTGCGGCGGGTTACACTCGTGGTATCGTAAGTGCTATCAAAGCGAGAAAGAAACTTACTCAAGAAGACAGAGACGTTCTTTATAAAGGTAGAATTAACCCAATCGCAACCTTCTCTGATGTTGGAACTGTAATTTGGGGTAACAAGACCATGCAAATTAGAGAATCCGCTCTTGATAGAATCAACGTAAGAAGATTATTGTTACAAGCTCGTAAATTAATATCTGCGGTTTCAGTAAGATTATTGTTTGAACAAAACGATGAGAAAGTAAGACAAGATTTCTTGGATGCGGTTAATCCCATCTTAGATGCAATCAGAAGAGACAGAGGTTTATATGATTTCCGTGTAACAGTTTCTTCAGATGTTGCTGACTTGGATAGAAATCAAATGACAGGTAAGATTTATATCAAACCAACTAAATCTCTTGAGTTCATAGACATCACGTTCTATATTACTCCAACAGGTGCATCGTTTGATAATATCTAAAAATAATTTTAAGACAAGTCGACATAAAACTCGACTTGTCTTTATTTATTAAGTAAATAATATGTTAAAAAATAAAATTATAGAAGGTATTACAGAAGAGGGAACTCCCGACATGAAATACTATGCCTTTGATTGGGATGATAATATTATGACCATGCCAACTAAAATACTTTTAAAAGATGAAGATGGTGATGAGGTAGGAATGTCTACTGAAGATTTTGCAGAATATAGAACTGATATCGGTAAAAACCCTTTTGAATATGAAGGTCACACTATTGTAGGGTTTGGGAAAGAACCTTTTAAATACTTTGGTGTAAAAGGTGATAGACAATTTATTGTTGATTCTTTATTAGGTAAACCAGGTCCTGCTTGGAGAGACTTTGTTGAGGCAATTAACAACGGGTCAATTTTTTCTATAGTAACCGCTAGGGGACATACCCCAAGTGTTATTAAAGAGGCGTGTTATAATCTTATTGTATCTAACCATATGGGGATTAGTTCAAATGAATTAGTTAAGAATTTGGAAAAATATAGAGATTTGGCCGATGAAGGTGAAATGTCTAAAAAAGACATGATTAGAGAATATCTTGATATGTGTAAGTTTTATCCTGTCACTTATGGTGAAGGTTCTGCAACCAACCCTGAAGAAGGTAAAATTAAGGCTTTAAAAGAGTTTGTTCAATTTGTTAGGGAGATGTCTTCAAAAATTCATAAGAAAGCATTTCTTAAAAACAAAGTAACTAATAATTTTCTACCTACAATAGGATTTTCAGATGATGATATAAGAAATGTTGAAAAAGTTAAATCAGCATTTGAAAAAGAACCAGATAATATAATTAAAACATATTTAACTGCAGGAGGAATAAAAAAAGCATATTAACTAGGCAATTTATAATAGAAAGATTAAAATAAAAAAAAACAAAGTAAAGAGAAAATTTTTCATCTCGATATATTTATAATAAACTAAACAAACAAAAAAAAATAATACAATGGCTGATTTACTAATGAAAATGCCGATTCCTTACGAACCGAAAAGACAAAATAGGTTCATTCTTCGTTTCCCTTCTACTTTGGGAATTAACGAATGGTTCGTTGAATCAACATCTAGACCACATATAACAATTAACCCTGTTGAGATACCTTTCTTAAATACTTCAACGTATGTTGCAGGTCGTTTCACTTGGGGAATAATAAACGTTAAATTCCGTGACCCAATCGGACCTTCAGCGTCACAAGCTCTTATGGAGTGGGTACGTTTATGTGCTGAGTCTGTAACAGGTCGTATGGGTTATGCTGCGGGTTACAAGAAAAATATTGACCTTGAGATGTTAGACCCTACAGGAGTTGTTGTAGAAAAATGGATTATGGAGGGAAGTTTTTTATCTGACGTTAACTTTGATTCATTGGCTTATAGTACTGACGCACTTGCGAGTATTACGGCATCGATTCGTATGGACCGTTGTATATTGGTTTACTAGATTTTTTTACATACCCTTTACACCCAAAATAAAAATCCGTATATTTATCATAATATGATAGTATATGGATTTTACTTTTTTTACAACAGATAATAAGTCGGGATATAAAACAACTGAAAAATGGTTATCAAATAATCATCCCCAATTATATCAAAAAATAATAGATTATTCTATTAACATTTCTTTGGAATTAACTTTTAAAGAAAAAATATGGTTTTATTATAATAATCTTTCGGAAAGACCAAAATGTCTTACTTGTAATTCGGGATTAAAATTTAGAAATAGATTTGATAATCCATATGGTGAATTTTGTTCTTTAAAATGTATTAATGGTAACAAATTGGAAATGGTTAAAAGACAAAAAGAAACCTTCCAAAAAAAATACGGGATTGATTTTTATCCTCAACATAAAGATTTTATGATTAAACAAAAAGAAACCAAGTTAATTAAATTTGGTGATGAAAATTATAATAATCTTGAAAAAAATCAAAAAACGAGAGTTGAAAAATATGGTGATAAAAATTATAATAATTTTGAAAAATATAAACAAACTTGTTTAGAAAAGTATGGTAATGAAAATTATAGTAAAACTAATAACTATAAAAATAAAATTATTAAAACCTTTAAAGAGTTATATCCTGATATTACTTTTATTGACATAAAAAAAGAATCTTTAACCGTTTCATGTTCCATATGTAATGAAACGTCTGAATTATCAAAACAATTACTGTATGAAAGGTATAAAAGAAATTATATCGTTTGTTCTAAATGCAACCCTATCGGTTCTTCAAATAGAAGTGGGTATGAAAATGAAATTTGTGATTTTTTAGAAAAATTTAACATTGATTACGAAACAAACAAAAAGATACCAAATAAAAAAACTGAAATGGATATATTTTTACCGAAGTTTAATATTGGTATTGAAATAAATGGGGTTTATTGGCATAATGAATTATTTAAAAGTAAAAATTATCATTTACAAAAAACGATTGATTGTGAAGAAAATGGAATAAAACTTATCCATATTTTTGAGGATGAATGGTTATATAAAAAAGAAATTGTTAAATCAATATTAACAGGTAAATTTGGGTTAATTAAAAATAAAATTTATGGTAGACATTGTGTGATAAAAGAAATTACCTCAAAAGTCTCAACTAAATTTTTAAACGATAATCATATCCAAGGAAATGTTAATTCAAAAATAAAATTAGGGTTATTTAAAGATGAAACATTAGTTTCTGTTATGACCTTTTCAAAAGGTAGAATTATAATGGGGGGTAAAGATACCGAGTGGGAGTTAAATCGTTTTTGTAATTTATTAAATCATAATGTAATTGGTGGGGCATCAAAATTATTAAAATATTTTGTTAAAACATATCAACCAGATAAAATTGTATCATATTCAGATATTAGAATATTTGATGGAGGAATGTATAATAAATTGGAATTTAAAAAGATATCCCAATCAAAACCAAATTATTGGTATGTTGTTAATGACTTAAGAAAACATAGATTTGGGTATAGAAAGTCGATATTAGTTAAAGATGGGTTTGATAAAAATATGACGGAACAACAAATTATGTTTAACCGAAAAATTTATAGGATATATGATTGTGGAAATATTAGATGGGAATATACTAATTAATCTTTATAAAAAATAGACTTATCCTATTATTTAATATAAAAACAATTCAATATGGAACAAGATTTAATAAACGCTGGGTCTGATGGATTTAATTTACCTCATGATGTGGTTACATTACCTACAGGTGGAATATTCTACAAATCTAAAAAGAAATCAATAAAAGTCGGATATTTAACCGCAAACGATGAAAATATTTTAATTGGTGCGTCCCAAAACGCTAATACCAATATCATTTTAACATTACTTAGAAATAAAATTTACGAAACAGAATTACGACCTGAAGAGCTTTTAAATGGTGACGTTGAGGCTATTATGATTTATCTAAGAAATACTTCTTTTGGTCCGGAATATGATGTTACTCTAACTGACCCTAAAACAGATAAACCATTTGTAACAACGGTCGTTTTGGACGAATTAAACATTAAACAAACTAAAAATAAACCCAATGAAGAAGGGTTATTTGTTACAACATTACCTAAATCAGGTGTAACAATTAAATTGAAACCTCTAAACTATTCTGAGATTCTTGAATTAAGTAAATTAGGTGAACAATACCCTGCGGGACGAGTTGTGCCGACTGTAACATGGAGATTAAATAAACAAATTCAAGAGATTGACGGAACAACTGATAAAGGACAAATTGCAATGTTTATTGATTCTCTCCCAATTATGGATTCTAAATATATCCGTAATTTTATGAAAGAAAACGAACCGTCATTAGACCTAAGAAAAACAACATATGCCCCATCAGGAGAAATGGTATCTTTTGAGATATCCTTTGGGGTTGAGTTTTTTCGGCCTTTCTTCTAAATATCGACAACACCTTATCGAGGAATATTATTTAATGGCAAAATTTCTCAGAACTTCATATTCTGATTTTTATCGTATGCCTACCTTTGAAAGGAAATTTCTTATTAATAAAATAGTTGAACATAATACACCCAAAAATTAATTTAAAAAAGGGTGTATTGTGTATTTATAGTAAAACAAAGTAATGAGTGGAACTAATGATGATGGTGATTTAGAAGGAGCTAAAAAATATGCCAAAAGTGTGTTTGGGGAATTCGAGGAGGCTTTTAAATCAAATTTTGAGATTGACAAAATTTATGACACCATGGCTAATGTCGAGGCTTCAGCCGCTGAAGTGGCGAAAAGTTTTGGTCAAGGTAGGGAACAAATTACCGCAATTAAAGCTGGATTGGCGGATGCGTATACAAGTGTTGCTCTATTGGGGGGAGGATTTAGTGATATTGTTGCTTTACAAAAAGAAGCGGCAACCCAATTAGGTAGAAATGTTATACTAACTTCTGAGTCTTATGAAAAACTTTACGCAACCGCTAAAGTAACAGGCGCAAGTAATAAAGACCTTATTGAGGGTTTTAAAAATGCGGGATTCTCACTATATGATGTGAGTAACCAAATGGAGAAAGTTATTAATAGTGCGAGAGAAATTGGTGTAAATGCTCAAGCGGTTTCAGGTCAGGTAGTAAAAAATATGTCTGCTATGAACCAATTTAACTTCCAAGGGGGAGTTGAGGGAATGGCAAAAATGGCGGCACAAGCGGTTAATTTGAGGGTTGACATGACTAAAACTCTTGATATTGCAAAGGGATTATTTCAACCTGAAAAAGCGATTGAAATGGCTGCGGCAATGCAAAGATTAGGTGTTGCTCAAGGAGATTTATTGGACCCATTAAAACTAATGGATTTGGCACAAAACGACCCTGCGGAACTCCAAAACCAAATAGCTCAAATGTCCAAACAATTCACTCAACTTAATGCTGATGGACATTTTGAAATTATGCCAGGGGCTAAAAGACAACTTATGGAAATAGGTGAGGAACTTGGTTTTAGAAATGGTGAATTAGAAAGAATGGCTTTAAGTGGTGCAGAATTAGAACAAAAAATGGGTAAGATTAAATTCCCTGAATTTGCGACCAAAGAACAACAAGAGATGTTAGCCAATATTACTGAAATGGGGGCGAATGGTGATATGAAAATTAATGTTGAGGGTGAGGAGATGGATATTAATGCTGCTATGGAGAAATTCGGTACTAGTCCTGAGTCATTTGAAAAATTAATTGAAGCGAGTCGACCAAAAACCATGGAAGAATTGGCGGAAAAACAGTTGAATACCCAAGAGGCACTATTAGCGTCATCTAAAGCGATTGAGAATAGAACAGGTTATGGGATGGCTCGAACTAAAGTTGGAACACAAGCCGAGGATGCAATGAGAACTGTTGCGAAAAAAACAACTCAAGTACTTGGAGGAGAATCGTTATCATCTAAAAATATTGGAAAAGTTGTTGGAGGTGGTATAGAAAACTTTATTACATCTGTAAATAACGGCACACCTGTTTTAGAGGCGTTAGCAACTGCCGCACAGGGGGCCGAAACCTTCTTTAAAGGAACTTTCAAGGAGGTAACCGATAATACTGCCACGTCCATTAAAGAATTAGGGGAATCTACAAACCCATTATTACAATTTTTTGTTGGTGCCGCTAAGAAAGGAGTAAATGCGGTTATGGAACATGAAAAAATAACCACCCCTGTTTCACCACCATCAAATACCGAAATTAAAGTTAATGATTTTGTTATAAAAACATTGGATACGGATAAATTTGTTATGGGAGGAGGAACTAATCCTATGGGTAATAATTCTGAAGGAACTACTAAAACTATGTCAGGACCTATTGATATAAATTTAAATATTAAAGTTGATGCTCCTGGTATGGATACCTCACAATTATTATTGGCTCTTAGTGACCAAACAGTTAAACAAGGAATTATTTCAGCAGTTGGTACTGCGGCTAATAATGCGAATGGTATAGGGGAACCTAATCCTAATACTGAAGCACGAAAACAATATACCACTTAAAATGATGATTTTAATATAAAAATAGATATGAACTCTATTTATAAACAAACATAAAACATGACAGGGAGTACTTTATCATTTATATCAACATCAAGTTTTAGAAACAGTTTGATGGCCAAAAATTTGTCCCAATATACTGTGCCGGGGGTTTATACTTCACCATCAGGACCATTGAATTATGAAATCTCTCAAACAGTTTCAAATGTTATTGATTCTCCTGATACGTTAATTAGTGAAGACCCTTATGCTCAACAACTATATCCACTAAATGAATATGGTCCAAATGGGGGTTATAATTTAAATATAACATATAATAATCCACCACTACCTGTTAATTCAAATCAAGGGGAATATAGTCCGACAGATACTGTTTTAGATTTAGTTAATGAGTTTTTTATTGATGCAGCATTTATTGAAAACACTTACGGACCTGAAGGGGGTTTTAAAGACATGGTTGTTATTGACAGTATTCAAAATAACAACAAACTTTATTTACCTTATTCACAATTTACCGCATCATTTTATTCGCCATTTGAAATATTAACATCGACAAATCCTGTTGGTAGTAATGGACCTTTATCCCAAGATTCATATTTGGCTAAAATAGGTGCTCAAAGTTTAAAATACGCTTTTGAAGAAAGAGTTGCCCTTGAAATATATCAACATACGGTTGGGGCGGTTAATTTACAGGCGTTACAAGACCCATTTGAAATTAGTTTATTACTTTCAGGACAACAACCTTTAATTTATAAAAATTGGAGGATTACCGTACCTGAAAATCCTATATTAGCTGCGGTTGATTTGGCGACAAGATTGGCGGGAGCTTATTGGCCTGTTTCACCAATTCCTGGTGATTATTTTAATGAGAACGAACTTAATGCGGGACAATCAAAGCAAACATCGACCGCATTAAACGTAATTAATCAATTAACGGGTGGTTTTTTAGGTCCAATCTTAAATAAAACAAGAAACCCCTCACAAATATTTTTAGCCAATACAGGTAATGGACAAAGGTCGGCATTATTTGCAAATATTAATTATAATAGATATCAACCAGGTTACGATAAAAGTTATGGTGGTTTATTGGGTGTTGGACAAGCAATTGTTAATTTAACCGTTAATTTAATTAACCCTAATAATGGTACTCTTGTTGGTGGTTATTATGTTGGTAGTAAAAATGCTGAACCGTCAACAATTACATCACCACCAAATCAAGTTCCTGTTGACCCATTTGGAAAACAACAACAAACGCCTGTTTATGGTCCGTCTGAATTAGGTATTCTTTATGAAGGTAATGAAACTAAATTAAACTTTGGATTAGCGGGTAAATCATCAAGTGATGGTGGAGGAATTGATGGTCAATTTGTTTGGACATCACCTAAATACAAAGGTAATGCGGGATTTCATGCGACACCTGGTGGAGGGTCAGGAAGTTTAGACCAAGAGTTTAATCAAATTAGTTCAACTTATCAAAAAGGAGAGTCCACAAACATCACCTTTAAAGAATCGTCAATACTTGACCAAACACAAAGAATTATTGATTCTGCGGATAACGTAACAGGTATTAATCGATTAAAACATGTTGGTAATGCGATGAACCAAGTTAGTAAGGTATTTCATGATGGGTATAAAGAAATAACCAAAGGTTCCCAAGTGGTTTCATATACTGATAATACAACAGGAGGTGAGGTTGGTATTGAATACTGTAGAGTATTTACCAAAGATACACCATATTATACCTATAATGATTTACAAAAGACCGATGGTATTACTACATCAGGAAGAAGGTTTACGAATTCCGTTTTTGATAATACATTCAACCTAAACATTGCTCCGTTAAAAAATCCTGGGTCGACAAACATTATGCCTGACGATATAAACGGAAGAGGTGGGTATGCCAAAAAATATATGTTTTCAATTGAAAACTTGGCTTGGAGAACGTCAAGTAGACCAGGGTTTACTTATGATGAATTACCTGTTTGTGAAAAAGGACCAAATGGTGGTAGAGTTATGTGGTTTCCACCATATGATATTAAATTTAATGAGTCAAGTACACCCTCTTTCCAACCAACCGATTTCTTAGGTAGACCTGAACCAATTTATACATATAAAAGCACCATAAGAACGGGAACATTATCTTGGAAGATGATTGTTGACCACCCATCGGTAATGAATATTGTTGCGGAAAAACAATTAAAGGGTCAAAACAAAGAAAAACTTAATTCAATCATGGATTCGTTTTTTGCGGGATGTGTTAAATTTGATATCTATGAATTGGCGAAAAAATATAATACAATTCCTGCTGCGGATTTATTTACATATCAACAAGTTTTAAATAACCCAAGATTGACCGATGAAGAGTTGGCTGGAATTAACAAATCAATCCCAAAAGAAAATACGGATGTTACGGGGGATAACGGAAATACAAACACTAAAACTGCGGTAACTGATGATACTTCAGGTGCGGAGTTTGAAAATAAATATTTAGATTTTGCTTTCTATTTTGAAAATGATATTCCTGGTAAAAATCCTGAGACAACAACCACAGTTGATTATCAATCTATATATGGGACTTATACCTCAACGAGTAATATTGACAAATACGTGGATAGAGCAAAAAGCACATTTAACTCAGATGAGAG
>Ga0209596_1001065_pt1 | contig 24307 bp, 45 predicted proteins | sample M_130807_MF_Meta_FD_187314 | JGI IMG/M metagenome (GOLD analysis project Ga0209596, IMG submission 187314) | Freshwater microbial communities from Lake Montjoie, Canada to study carbon cycling - M_130807_MF_MetaG (SPAdes) (version 2) | ecosystem: Environmental > Aquatic > Freshwater > Lake...
AAATCTCTATCCATCCTATTTCAAAGTCAACCCATCGTTTTTGTACTTCGAGGTGAGCGACTTGTTTGTCTTCTGCCATCAGGGAATCTAGGAAAGCTTTCTGGAGATTGTCAATGTCAGGTTTGGATTGGTGGAATCTGCCATGGTGTAATTTCTTTTTCTTCTTAGACCAAGATGGTGGGACTGGAAGAAAGAAGATAATGGAGGCTCCTACTGGGGGAAGGATAAATCGTTTAGATTTTGCTTCGGCGCATAAGTCAACTTTGTATTTGTTGTATTTCTCTAAACGAATTAATCTGCTTAAACCGGCGGGGCGTAATTTTTCTCTTGGAATTCTAAAGAATATGGAATCACCTTGGGTTGCCCTAACATGGGTTTGGGGTGTTATGTTAAGTATTACTTTCTTTGACATTGGTTCTATCTTTTACAGCTTTTAACAGAATAAATTCTACTGTCTTTGTTACCGACCATCTTTTTCTGTCTGCCAGTTTTACAAGTTTCTCATGAACTTCTGGAGTTAGATAAATTGTTGTACGTTTCATAGTGATTCACTTTGATGCAAGATAAATCATGTTATAACATTTACCAAATAAGTTTTCTATTTGAAAACATTGTACAACTTTATGTACATAAAAAAACCTCCTTTTTTAAGGGAGGCGAAGTCAAACGAGTAAAAATCAACCGAACCTTCTTTGTTCCTATTGGAGAATTGTTTTATTTTTTCTTTTTCATTGCTTTTAAAGCATATCCGACTTTCTTTTCTTTTAAAGATGAAGCACCTCTGCCTTTCAATTGCGCTTGCATAGCGCCTACAAATTTCTTATCCCAAGCATCTTGGTCAGCCTTCTTAACTAAACGTCCCATTTCGGTTCTTACCATGCCTTTTGGGGCTGGTTGTTCCTGTTGTTGGTCATCATCATCTTCGTAGTCTGTGGTAATTTGTTCTAATAACATATCTTTATTTTTTCTTTAGCATTTTAAAATCTTCTGCATCTATCTTGCCGTTTTTATTGGCATCTAGCTTACTTTGATTGCCTTTTAACCCAGTCTTTAGCATACTTTTTTTTGTCATCTTTGATTCCATTGTAACTGGCTTTTTCATTGAATCCATCATGTTCTTATACATAAAATAATTTTACCAAATATACGAAATATTTTTACCATTTATATTAGAAAATAATTGAAAAGTTCTACATCAACTCACAGTTAAGGGTACACCATATATTTTGGGGCGCATTTTTTTTCGGGGGCTTTGATTTCCCTGCACTGAGTACCCCTTGGTTTGGGTTGGCTCTTGCTATTCTCTGTGATGCTTACTGCTGTTGGGATAGGCGGGGTATGGGTATAGGTAGTTACATGGTCTTGGTGGTATGGTTTAAGTGGTGGTATGGGCATGCCATTGCTAGTGTTATATATAGTAGTGGGTATAGGTATATAGGGGGGAATGGTTGTAGCTTGGTGGCATTGGTTGGTATGGTATGCATGATTGCTAAGGTAATTAGTATTGCTAAGGTATTTAGTTTGGTCAATGAGTTACGCATTATTAAAAAATCTAATTTGCTCAAATTTAAATTATTTTTGGGCTGTTGATATTATGACATCAAAAGCATTTTGAGTGTCTGTAATCGTCTTAAAATGCGAAATAGACACATTGGCATTGGCTTATGTATATGTATTAATTAAATTAAAAGTTATCCACATTTATATAATTATATTAAATTATTTTGCTGAATCAAAGTATATGTATATATTTGCTATGCAATCGGGGGAAAGCCCCCAATCAATGTTGCAACATCGTTCTTTGAAATATCTAGTAAAACCCGCGCCACCATTGAGTTTGGTCAAATTTACTGCTTACCTCTAGACTATGTAATCAGTCGGCTGAATAGCCCTAAACGACTCACTCCAATACACATGGTGCCAACGGGATAGCTTGAAAGGATGATATTATATGAGTAACAAAATATGGCGCTAGTGATACCCCGCTTAGAAACGGCTTAGTTAAGCACTGCACCACTTATCAGGACGAAGACAATCATATAATGGATTTCTGACCATAAGGTCTACTGCTAATATTCGCAGTACTGATGATGGATGCAGAAACATCCGAAACCTAATACTATTTAAAATGAGAACAATGAGATTATCAATGGCAATTGCATCATGTTTAAGTGATGCGCAACAAGAAATCAGATACAATACTGAAGAGTACAGAAAAAGAGTCAACCAACGATTAAACTACATTAAGTTAATCACCTTCAATCATGATAACTTAAATGAGGAAGTGACTACAGATTATCTTGATACATTATGGATGGAAGTAGAAAAATTTAACTAAAAAACAAGGTTAACTGACGATGGAGTAAATCTCCGAAATGTTTACAGGATAGACGGGCTATCCGCATATTAACCAAAAAAAATTGTTATGCAAAAAGTATTTACCACTAGTGGCAGACGCATAAAGCGTACCCCATCTAGCTATGAGAGATTTATTCAAGCGCACATTCAACTAGGCAAAGATGTCAAATCAGCTATTAATGAATGGAAACTATTGAACGCTCGCATCCAAATTAATTCATTAACCCTACAAAATTAAATAACCATGGAACATAAGCACCCACAACCAATGCACACTATCATGACTTTCCTTCTTAATGAATTAAAATTCAGCATGGACAAATGTCTTGATATTGCAATTACTCTATCTGATTATTCAGATGAATTAATTGACATGATGAACGAAGATAAAGAAATGGCAAAAGTGACCATTATGCATGATTTCAATGGCTTATTCAATCACTATGGCTTAAAGCAAGCAGATGCTGATTTCTTACCTAGATTAAAAATTAATAACCAATAAAATTAAACAAAATGAACTATTCAAAATTAATGAGTTTAAACCCATTTAAATATGGTGAAATTGTCAACAATCAAAAGCAATTGATTGAATTTTATGAGCATCCAATTTACGGACAAGATGAGCCGGTGATTGCCGTTTGTCACGAATTAGGGATAGCAAAATCAACCGATTTCTTTGAATTGGATGACATGGTTGCAATTGATGGAGAGTATACTCCAATGTTTATAGATGGCAAGATTAGATACGGATATGAATTTATGTAATAACCTTTTAAACTAGATAAAATGACAAATTTTAAGATTGGCGATTCAGTATCGTTCACCGATGATAAAACACAACAATTTGATGTGTTTGAAGTGGTAGCTATTAATAACGATGGCACCATGCTTGTAAGCGATTTAGAGGGTGTTTTTAGCCCTTATTTATTCACCATTGTATACACTTATTAAAATCAAAATTATGTTAGCAGAATTCAAAGAGAAATCAGTTTATGGTAATATCCTTTATTACCCTCACAATGATGTAGCTACAAAGTTCGCTATCCTCCTAGGGAAAAAGACTTTTAGCTATTCTGATATTTTTAATATCTCGCAATTAGGATTTGAAACAATTATTCATAAATTATTAAACTAGATAAAATGACAAAGCAATTTAAAATCGGCGAATATGCCGTTGGTGGTATTATCAAAGTATCCAAGATAAAAATTAAGGATGACCATTTTACTGACCATGTAATGATTGAAGCACTTGATTATAACACTAAGGAAGTGGTAATAAGTTCTAGATTTTTTGATTGGGGTGACGAAGCCATGAGCAATTTTTTAAATGAACTTACTAGCAGTTATTATGCTGATAAAATATTAGACTTTATTAAAAACAAATTAAAATAAACAAAATGACAAACTACGAACAAAAATTATTAACCGATTTGATAGATGTGAATTGGATGATTAAAGAAAACAAAGCCAATACGGAAATGGCAAGATTTTTATGGATTGCTTACCATACAATACAAAATGAATTGAGAGATTCAATGGGCGATGATAAGTATGATACATTTCTTAGGGGAGGCAGAGAGATGTTTGCCCCTGCTAAAGGTTAACTGATGAAGATTAAGTATCCGAATCCTGCTATTTCTATAGCGGGAATTAACCAAAAGGTGAGGCACACCTTATAAACTGCAACTATTTTATGAAAAGTATTTTCAACGACAATTTTTCAGCACATTCAATGGATTCAGCAGAATCAAAACTAAGCCACATTTTAGCCAATTCTAGACAAGATAATGTCTTGGTTGACTCCAAGGTAGTCCCAATGCAAGAATTGACCGGATTAAGCTCTAGAAGAGGTTTAGAGAATGCAATCATTTGCGAAAATCAAATCGTGAATGTGGTTTCTAATTCTTATGGTCACCTGCCTAATGAGAAGTTCTTTTTAGGCGTGGAAGAAAAGTTGATTGACGCTGACATCTACTACCAACAGCGCAGTATTAACCGCGACAATCGTTCTTTTGTAGTGGATTATATCCTAGCTGATGACCGCTATAAAGTAGAGGTTAAAGGTGATAAGGATATCCTGCGTCCTATGTTGCGTTTTGTTAATTCTTATGATGGTTCATGCAAGACTAGTGGTTCCTTTGGTTTTTGGCGCAAGGTATGTGACAATGGCTTACATGTAGCACAGACTCACATTGGTTTCTCTGTTAAGCATTCGGGTGCCATTGCTGATATCGTTATGCCTAAATTGGATACGATTGTTAGTCAATTCATGGACAACGAATTCTTTACATTGAAGCGCAAATTTGAGGTACTTGCTGAGCGTCCGGTTTACAATCTTGAGGATTATGTTAAGGTAACTGCGAAGAGCCTAGGAATATTTAAATATGAGGCATCTGATAAGAATCCGGAGCCTAGTGCAAATGCTCGTTTCATCTTTGATGTTGTTGAGCGTGAAACTAGACAACTTAATACAAGACCTAACCAATGGATTGTATACAATGCATTCAATGAATTAATCCATGGCAAATTGAAAAAAACTTTTGACCAACAACGTACATTGGATGAGAAGTTATTTGAATCAGTATATGCAAACATTATGTAACCTAATACGGGAGGAGAAATCCTCCCATTTTTAAATTTATTAAACTAAAAAAAATGAAAAATTTTTTATTGCGCTCTGTTTACAATTTATTTTATTATTTAGATAACAAACTAGATTACATTAAAATTTATGATTACGAAACTGCTCCTTATTGTGGTCATCATTACAATGGTCATAAAGCAAAGTTCACTGCATCCGGATATCATGAAGGTGATGGTGAATGCTATTGTAAATTTTTATATTGGGTAATTATAAAATCTACCGAGGATAAAACTTGGTATATGCAAACAAAAAAAAGATTCAATAAATATTATAAACGATTTTAAATTAAACAAAATGAAAAACAAAATACCAACGAAAGTATTAGAAGGATGGATAAGCAAACTTTTAAAAGAATTTGACGCAGATGAATTATTTAAGATGCTAGCAAACGAATGCGATAAAAAACAAACTGCATATCTGCATGACGCAATTAAAGACGAATTAAGGCTACATGATACATATGTGATACAATGCACCAACTTAAATGATAAGTTAAAATTTGAGGCATTTATGGACGATTACAAACCATTTTATAATGAACAATCTTTAATATTTTAAAATTAAAAATCATGGAAAACAAATTCGTAGTTGATTATGATAACAAAGTATTGACTTTGCATTATCAAGACCATATCTTTATGTTTGATTTAAATGCCGGTGACATAGGCGATTTTTGGCATGGATTTCAACTTAAAAATGGGACTGAACTAGATGTTAACTTTCATCAAGAGGATGCAAATCAAGAGCCGTATTGCGAAATATGGAATACTGCTTTAAATGAGGATGGGAATCATTATATAAATTTTCAAATTGATACCATTGATAGTTGTGAGATTCTAGGTAATCCTATAAATTACTTTGGAGTGGAGCCTATTAATATCCCATGGATGAACGCCTTTGAACTAGATAAACAATTTACAAACTTTAAACTTTATTAAAATGGAAAACTACATTGACGCAACACCGAAAGGAACTTTTTACATTAATGAATTAGCCTGCGAGCTAGCTGATTTATTTATCAAGCAAACCTATGAGTATACAACTGAAACAATTTGGGAGGATGATGGCGATGGAGGAAGCAAGTACACCGAATTCATGCAAGAGCAATTTGATGCCATTCATGACCGAATTGAATCCTTTTTATTAAAAAACCAATTAAAATAATTTTATGCTTGAACAAATTAAAGTTTATGCTATAGATGTTAATAAAATGGATGATGATTTTAAATGCTTGACATGTACGGATGATGAATTTATAGCAGAATCACTCAAACAAAATATGCCACCTATTCACATTAAAAAATTTGAACGAATATTTAATGTAGGAGTATTTGACAATGAAGAATTTATTATTAGATTTATTTAAATTAGGTTAACTGAAGATGGGTTGATATTACCCGAAATGGTGGGTGGTAGGAATTGTCTTACCACCCTTTATAGATTATCTAACATATTAACCAAAAATAAAGATTATGAACATTGAACTTAAAAGTTTCAAGCACTACGAAAAGTTGAGCGATGAAACCTATTGCTTTACTGCTAACATCTACGTCAATGGTATTAAATGTGGGACTGCCGAGAATCGTGGGATTGGTGGCGAAACTGACTACTCAAGTGACCGGAGGATTGGTAGTGATGAACTGATTAAACAAGCCGAGCAACATTGTCTTGGGCTACCTAGTGAAACGATTGTGATACATGACCGAACGATTACTTTGGACATGAATCTATGTAGCTACATCGACAATTTAGTGAATGAAATGGTGAAAGCCAAGTACAAGGAAAAGGATGCTCAAAAACTGCGTAAAGAGATGCAGAGCGGCATCCTCATAGGCAATGACGAGAAGTACGCTAAAATAGGCTTTAAAATCCCTTTAAACGAGGTTATGGCGAAGCATCCTGACTACTTCCAAAAGACCTTAAACCAAATGCTAGTAAAACATGGGACTCATGGCAACCGGTTATTAAATACTAATATACCAAAGCATTTCTTACCTAGCTAGGTTAACGAGGGGTGCGACTCGTTAAACGCACACTTTTTATAATTTTTTGGCTCATCCCTAATAGGGGGGCGAAAATTATTTTTAAAAATTTAAAACAAAAAAGTTCCCATATTATTTAATCTATTTTGCTCAATTTAAAACAAACTAAATTTATAATTATTAAATTATCTAAAATGAAAACCATCAAAAAACTACAAAATCAAATCAAAGCTCTCAACAAAAAATTAGAACTAAACCAAGCTAAAAATGTCTACGCAGTAATGGGGAAGATAAAAAAATTAAAAGAACAACTGCAGGTAGAAATAGACAACCACAATTGGGAGTCCTATCTATCAGAATAGATTAATTAAATTAATTTATTTTGCTATAATCAAAATGCTACATATATTTGTCCTCAAACTAAAACTAAATAACTATGAAATTATTAATCAAAGAAACTCTAATTTTTACTTTTGAAATGCTGAAATTTTTCTTTATCAGCGTACCACTAGCATGTCTAGTTTACTTTACTGCAAACCTATTTTTTGAACTTAAAAGAATCTACCATGGAAAATGAACTAACAACAAAGAAACTGCTTTGTGAAACATTTTTTAGAATGTTTAAAACGCAGGCATTACCTAATCTAGACATGGACGATTTTGTATCCATGTGGCAAGCCCTTGCTGATAGATGGGGGGTAAACAAATCAGATAAGGAATGGAATGATTTTGCAGAGGAAATTAACTGCATAGCATCCAATAGACAAAACTATTTTAACGAAATTTTCGACAAACATTTTAACAAAAATTAATCATGAAAAAAGAAACGGGAATTGCATTTATCTTAATACAAGATAATGGGGAATACACTCATCTTGAATTACCCTTTACTATACCACCTAATGTGGGGGATTATATTAGCTATCATAATGAACTAAATGAGGTACAAACTTTACTTGTAACGAAAAGGATATTTAGCGCTGTAACAAACAATATAATAATAAATTTTAAAAACTATTAAATTATGGAAATTGAAATGGAAATTGAATGGGAAGACATTAAAAAAGATTTAGAACAAGAAAACCAAATAGATGAAGAAAATATTAATAAACAATCAAAACAAACAATCATGGTAACAAAGTACGAAATCGTAAAAGAAACATCTTTCACAGGAAACACCCTTTATTCTATTGAAAAAGAAGGACAATATGTTATTAATTCTTGCAACTCTGAATTACATAAAGTAGAGGAGTATCTAAGAAATATAATTATCAATGGACAAAAAGAAAGAATTAAAGAAGTAATTAAAACTATAGAAGTAAATGAAGACTAAACAAATTAGCGTAACTGAGTATGCTTCTAAAATTGACCCAAATCATTTCAGAGCGAATAGAAAAAATCCTAATGCGCAAATCACTCAGCAAGCAATTAAATACAGATTAAATAATAACATGCATTTGCCGGAAGTATTAAAATATAATAAAGTAGGCAAAGTGCATGTTTTAACGGTAGATGTAAATTTTTAAATTAAACAAAATGATAAATACTGAGGATATTCTAGGTAAACCAATAGAGGTTGCTAATTTTACCACATTTGCTGACTTTACTCCTTTTGAAAGGCAGATGATTATGGCTGAACTATATCATAATGCTTGGTATGACCAAGAAAGATTTGAGGAGATGTATGACCTTTATAATAAATGGGCTAATAACCCTGTTAAGGAATGTAAATTTATAATCCCCGAAAATAATGATGATGAAAAATAAATATGAAATAGGGCAGAATTACATTCTTAACTTAGAAAATGAGCAATTAAGGGAAAGAATAAAAGAATTAGTCGCTCAGTTTAATGAATTAAAAAAGAAATATGAATCCAAAGAAAGAGTACCAATGGCACAGAGCAAAGGGGAAAATGCAGTTATTCAAGAATAAAGTATCTATTAGAGAATATAATTATTATGATGCGTATAATCGTAGAAGAATGTTACGAATATGGGATGCGGAAGTTAAGCCCAATGGTAAAGATGAATATTATTTAATTATTAAACCTAATTTAGAATGAAAGGATTAATTGAAAAATTTAAATTAACTGAAAAACAAGTTTTAATTATTGTCATGGAATGGTATACCAAAGGTATGTGTCCAGATATATTTCAAAATGAAGATGGCTTAGATTTAGAAGAATGGGTAGAAAATAAATTGCATATTGATAGTTATAATATAATTAAATGGACTGAAGATAAAAAAATGAGTAATATATTATATAATAATTTATGTCGTAATTTTATGGATTTTAATGTTGACCAATTAACATGGGAAATATATTTTAAGGAAAGAGGATGCGGTCTTAAAACATGGAAAGAATTTGTAAAATTAAGAGGATATTAATTCAAAGAGATAACATCAATATCTCCTTCGGGAAGTAAATCTAATTCTTTTATCATTACTACTTCCATGTTTTTAAACTGATTAAGAACCTCAAGCAAAGACTCGGCATAGACCAATTTAGTTAGGTTTATGCCGTTTTTTTTGAAATATACTCTGTATGCTCTCATTTCGTGCCGTCTTGGAAGGGTTCATGGTCGGGGGATTGGTCTATTCTTCTATAACCTTCTTGCCATAATATCTTGGTTAAAGTAACAGACTTTTTTATTATCATCTCTTCCGAATCCTTGGGTTGCAATATATGAAGCAGTTCATGGAGAAGTACCTCAAGGTGCTTCTTTGATTTTAAACGGCTATCAATTTCTATAATACCATCACTTGAGGCTATGCCGTAGGCTTGTTCCTTCCCTAGTTTTCGGTATATAATTTTGATGCGTGCCACATTAAACGATTTTCCCTTTAAAGATACGCTTATTATTAAATTCAAAATCCTCCCCATTCGGGTCGAGGTCTACTTCAGCAAAACCATGATTCCACTTATTTAGAGGCATATAGGCGGGGTGTAATTCACTTAGGCAACCCAATGACCATGTGGTAACCATCTTGCCGGTAAGGGTCGGTTCTGTGTGTTCGCTCGTTTGGTGGTTATGCCCTTGGAATGTGCTGACCTTTGCTTTAAGGAATAATCCCCTAGCCGGATTTACGGGTGCCGATATTCCACCTACATATTCGTGACCATGAATTCCCCAAAGATTATTTAGTTTCATTGGTCGTTTGTCCCCTATTATTTCTATGCCTCTGGCTCTTGCCTTAATGATATTTTCAAATTCAAACTCTTCTACGCCTACTAATTCACCTGCTTTTTCGTAAAGAAAATGCTCGTATCTTTCCTCGTGGTTTCCAATTTTGAAATATATTTTGCACTTCAGTTCTTTCTCAAAGATATCAAACAAGGCTTTGAATGTATCTAGTTCTAGCTTAAAGTTTCTTTTCTTTGGGTCTTTGATAAATCTGCTTAGTCTATGGCAATCAATAGTATCGCCATTTAGTAGTAACGCATCTGGTTTTGTTTTCTTTGCGTATTGGATGGCTGCCGTTAAACTTGGGATGCTGTGATAGGGTACATGAATGTCAGAAAGGATTAAAACTTTCTTATGCCCTTTGAAGATGTATGGTTCAAATGCAGTTTCATCTGATTTGGGAAGGTTGTAAGGATTGTATGGTCTAGCTTCTGTTTTCAAAAACTCACTATTTTTTACTCTAGTTCTAGCTAAGGAGCCATATTTGCCTTCAATATAACGCAAGGAACTCATTGCAGATTCCATGCTTTTAAAATTCAAATTATTTTCAGAATACATTATCCTAGCTAATTTCTTAGTAGGCATATCAGGATGTTTGGCTCGGTATTCTTTTGAAATTAGGTGGTTACCATTGCTTGCAGACATATTTTTTATTTGTATGGAGAATAGTGTGGTTTCCCATCAACTCTAGTCGCCTTTAAAATTTGCTTTCTTTGTTTACCGGTACTTTCGTAAGATACATGAACCCAATCAGGGTTTTCATTGGTACCAAACTCCCAAATTAATTGGTCAAATTCTAAGCTATCTTTGATGTAATTAAATACCATTTTATTGGTAACCCCATTTGCACTACCATCCATATCAATATCGATTGCTTCACCTGTGCTATGCTGTGATGTGGCTGATGCCCCTTTTGTGCAAGCATTCAGTTCTTTAGACCTATATCCCGAACTGATGTGAATAGGACAACGAAAATTGTTTCTTATTTTTTCAAATACATTTTCTGCTAACAATTTAAAGTTAGCTATATGTTCTTCTGTTGGCATGTTTGATATGCCTTGACGCTTGGCAGTTTCGCTACGAATTACTTCGGCTAAGTCTAAGTGTTCAGAAATTTTCATATTAGATTATTTGAATATAAAAAAAAGATATTAAGACTAATAAGACTGCCCATAAAAATGTAGCAAAAATAAATACTTTTTCTTCGTAATCTTTTTGTTTATTATGCTTCATTTTTCTTCCATATTTTTTCAGCTGCGGTTAAACCTAGGCAAGCTGCTGCTAATCCAGCAATAGCATAAACAAGAGCTTCAGAAGGAGCTTTGTTTAATTCACTAAAAGAATTATGATATGTTGTAATGCATAAAGTTAAAGTGCAAATAAAACCACACAATCTCTTCATGCTTAATCTATTATTATCTTCAGTAAAAAATTGTTTCATTTTAATTTATTTTTATATTCTAATACTGCTAATCTTTGTTTAATTTCTGCCCTTTCTGCTGATGCCGATTCTTTAATGTTTGTCATTTTATCAATGATTTCCATTTTCATATCTGCTCTACTTTGTGCCGCCGCCGCTCTGATTGCTTCCATTTCAATCGTTGTACCCTGTGGCGGGATAGCTTTATTTTCAGCAGTTACTACAACCGCAACTTTATTATTTAAAATAGTTATTTGATTATTTAAAGTGCTTACTTGGGTAAGTAACCAACCAATAGCCGAAACACAAATAGGCAATAAGACAAAGACTAGCTTTTCAACTAACCCACCCTTGCTTTGGTTTGCAGCTAATTGATTTGATATTTCCTCTTGTGTCATTATTTTTTAGGTGTTTTTGGTTTTACAGATTTAGCTTTTGGCTTTACTTCTGCTACTACTTCTTTTTTCTTAAAAAAACTTATGATTTTATTTATTAACTTTTTCATTTAAAATAATTTTTTATATAAGCCTAAGCTTATTTGATTTGTGGTAAAATTGAGGATATAGACCTCGTTTTGTTTCTTGTAATTTAAACCAACGCCTATGCCTATTTTATTATCAAAGCGTCTAATATCACCTATTAAACCCATAAAAAGCTCATTTTTGGGCTTGTGATAGATATCGTTGGTAATTGTGATGGTTTTTTCAGAAAGATTGGCTACATATGACCTTCCTATGATTCTATTTTGTGTAATAGTATCTTGAATATATACGCTATTATCCGTATTTATCCGTAAAGTATCCGAATAAGCCTTGATTGTATTGTAGTCATTGACAATGTAAGTAGTGTCATGTACTTCATCAATTTGGTAGAGAGTATCTAAAACTACAAAAGGGATGTCATTCCCTTTCTTGTATTTTTTTATTGTATCGTGCTTTATTATTGTGTCTATTTTGGTGATAACTTTAGTACCACCTCCTCCATTATTAGGGGCTAAAACAAAAAATAGCACCACAACGATAAGTGCTAATATTAATATGTTTTTAATTGTTGCCACGCTTTTTTTCCTTATGCTTAAAATAATAATACCTTAACGCTACCGAACCAGAACAAATACCAATTAGACTAGCAAGTAAGCTAACATATGGTTGAATTGCAGTTATAGATACAGCAGCACTTAATAAACTTACAGATGCAGATACGTCAGCTAATGTGTTATTTCCCATGTCAAATTTTTACCAAATATAACCATTAATTAAATATATTTACTTATATTGTCCACTTTTTTTCCGGACAAGCGTTGGCGCCAACAGGACTGAATACTTTGGCGCTAGTAGTACAGCCACACTTTCCACAATAATCCCTCACCGCTCCTTGTACCCAAAACTCACAACTAGCACATATTTCAAGTCTTTTTTCTGCTATTTCTTTTTGCTCTTCTGTTGGATTAATTGCTGTCATATAGGATAGCAATATTTCTTTTACTTTATTCATAAGGCAAAGATAAAATAATATTTTAATTTAATTAAATTAATTTATATCTTTGTTTTTATGAAACTAAATATAGAAAGAAGAGAACTAATTAAGCAAATAGGAGAGGAATTCCCTGATGGTTATGGAGTAGAAGTAGGCACATTCAAAGGGGAATTTTCAAAGCAGATAATGGAAAATTGGGGTGGAACCCTATGGATGGTCGATGTTTGGCGTGGGCTTGGTGCTGAATATACGGATGCTAGTAACCACAATATCCATACAAATGCCTATGCCGAAGCCATGAAAAACATAGAAGGATATGAGGATAGAGCTATTATGGTTAGAGGTACATCTGAAGTAACATCTGAAATGTTTGAAGATGAATCACTAGACTTTGTTTTTATAGATGCAAATCATGCTTATGACTTTGTAATACAAGATATTGAATTATGGTACCCAAAAGTTAAGCCTAGTGGCTATTTGCTTGGTCATGACTATATAGCTATGGATTGGTATAATGACCCTAATTTTATGGCTAATGATAAGGATAAGCATATCTACGCTGCCAATGGTTTTTACTTTGGAGTATTTGGCGTAAACCCAGCTGTTGATGAATTTTGCAAAAGAGGTGGATATGAATTAACAATAACTAATGAATGGTTTGGAACATGGATGATACAAAAATAAAATTAAACTTATGACACCAAAAGAAAAAGCAATAGAATTATTTGATAAAATGCATATAGAAATATATAATAGAGATATGTACGATGATTTATATAGAGCTAAACAATGTGCATTAATAGCAGTAGATGAAATATTAGAATTAAAAGAAACTCAAGAAGAATATCAAATACAATATGACAATGGGGAATGGAGTAGGGAACTTGGATATAGATATTCAAAATATTGGCAACAAGTTAAACAAGAAATAGAAGCATTATAATGGATGATACAAAAATAAAGTTCTGTGTATTAGTAAGCTATGATGAAGGTTATAAGAGAATGGCTTCATATACTGTTCGTGGTAATATAAGAAAATATTGTGAATTGCATGGGTATGATTTACATATTGATTACCAAGAAAAGTTTTCTAATGGAAAACCTTCTCAATGGCAAAAAATAAGAGCAGCAAGAGAATTACTTGAAACTAATAAGTATGATTGGGTATTCTATTTAGATACAGATTGTATTATTATGAATCCAGATATTAAATTAGAATCTTTTATAGATGATAATTGTTCATTTATAGTACCTAAGCATTGTATTGAAGCCGTTGATACGCCTACATCTGAAGGCAATATTATATCTTCTCAATTTTTTGTTAAGAATGATAAATATGGTAAAGATATTTTAGATGAAATATGGTTGGCAGAAGGAAATGACAAAGTAAATCAATTTGACTATGAAGGCAGACAAATTAGAATTCTTATTAATAATGGTAAGTATAAAAATCGTATTAAATTAGTAGAAGAAAAAAGACTTAATAGATTTTGGTATTTTAATAATCCATTTATGGTATTTAAATTTAAAGGAATCAATGAAAATGTATGGCAAAAAGGAGATTTCATTGTCCATGTAACAGGCTATGAAACAGAATCAAGAGTTAGATTATTGAGCGATTTAAACTATTTTTCAGGACTAAACTATAAAAATGAAATACCCTAAAGCCTACGTTCTATATGCTAATGAAAGTTATATTGACATTGTAAATGCTTGTGCAAAATCAATTAAGACTTTTAGTAATATTCAAGTCTTTGCCTATCTTTTAAATTCAGATAGAACCATATGGGAAGCTGATAAAACTTTTAATTGGGAGTGTGATATTGATGTAGAAGATACTGAAGAGATGTATCATAAACAAGACGATATGAATTTTTATGTGAATAGGGCTAGCAAAAAGATTTATAGACTGATAAAAGAAAGACCTAAGATAGTAAAAGATGCATTAAAGTATGCTGATATAGTATGTTACATTGATTGTGATTCTGTAGCTACAAAGCATATAGATAGAGCATTTGAATTATTTAATACGCATAGTTTTTATCCATTTTTTAGCGAAGGAATCTATGATTTTTTATTGATGAATGGTAGAGGTGGTGCATCTAGCTTTGAGGACTTATCTACTACATTAGAACATCCAGCATGTCAAGTTCTAGGAGTAAATCAATATAAGCGTAAAAAATATAGAACATCTAATATATTTGTTGCAGGGCAGAATTGTATTGAATGGCTTGATGAATGGTATTGGATGGAAACAAATCCTAAGATACTTGCTAATCCTGAGTTTTATGCCCCATTCCAAGATGAAACTATTGCAAATATATTATTGTGGAAGTATAATTTTCAAGATGGACTTCCTTATGTATATACCAATGGTAGTTTAGATAGAATAGATTTAATCTATAATGAAATTGGATTCACCGGACATGACCAAGATATTTCTCATTGGTTTAAAGTCCCTGCGAAAGAAGAAAACTTATTGGTATTTCATGGCGAGAAAAGAGTTAATGTAATGGAAAAAATGATTGAAAAATTAAAAAATATATGAAAATAAAATTGCTGTTTTTTATGGCTCACACTTCTACAGGTGGTATGCCAGCTTTTGTTCTTAAAAGAATTCAAACTTTATTAGACTATACTGATTCTTTTGAAATCTTTGTTGTTGAGTATGAAGATTATGGTAAGCTTTTCCCCGTACAAAGAAATCAAATAATAAATTTAGTAGGCGACAATTTCTTTTCGCTTGGAGAAAATAAGATGCGCGTAATGGAAATTATTCGTACCGAAGAGATTAATATAGTGCATTTAGATGAGATGCCCGAACTGATGGGTAATGATAGATTATTTAAAGATTTATATAGAAATGATAGAAAATGGTATATCATTGAAACTTGCCATAACTCTACATTTAATCCAGATACTGATAAGCGATTCCATCCAGATATGTATTCTTTTTGCACCCCTTGGCATGAAAATGTATTTGCTGATATGGATGCTCAATTTGTAACCATACCATACCCTATAGATAAAAAAGATACTTTCGCAGTTAAGGAAGGCAAGCATGTTCTTAATGTAGGGTTATGGACTAAAGGTAAAAACCAAGGGGAAGGACTTGAGATAGCTAGAAAATATCCTGATTTTACATTTCATTTTGTTGGCAATCAAGCTGGCAATTTTCAAGATTATTGGCAGCCATTAATGAAGGACTTACCACCGAATGTTAAGATATGGGGAGAAAGGAAAGATGTAGATACTTTTATGGAGATGGCTGATATATTTATGTTTAATTCTACTTTAGAACTGAACCCATTGGTTTTGCGAGAAGCTATTGGGTATGGACTACCTATTATATCTAGAAATCTACCACAATATGCAGGAATGTATGATGAATATATTAATCCTATTGATACTGATTTGAATACTTTGAAATGTAATTACAAAGTACCTACAGATTGTAGTTCTGTAAATTTTGCATTAAGGCATGAAGAGGCATATAAGAAATTATTAGAAAAGCCTATACATCAACAAAAGATACAATTTATCCAACACTTTGTAGACCAACCATTGCTTGAGATTAAGGGGATGTCTAATAGTGATTTTTCGGTTAAATTTTTTGATGAAAAAGATGTTTGCCATTATGAAAATATAATACAAGCTAACCATTGGGTTAAACTTAATAGAGAATATTTTACTAAATGGACAGCCAAAGTTTTTGAGAATGGCGAAATGGTTTATGCAAATACATTGCATCTACATGGTAAACGAGTTTATATAGCATTTGAAAGCAAGTCTTTGGGTGATACTATTGCGTGGATACCATATGTAGAAGAATTTAGGAAGCTACACCAATGTACGGTGGTTTGCAGTACATTTTGGAATCATTTATTTGACTATCCTGAAATTGAATTTGTAGAGCCTGCAACTGTAGTCCATAACTTATATGCCCTTTATCGTATTGGTTATTTCAATGATTTGAATAAGCTACCGGTTAAGCCAATGACTTTACCTCTTCAAAAGGTCGCTACAACCATTTTAGGGCTAGATTATAAAGAGGTGGCACCAAGACTAGCTTATGTACCAGAAGTGCCGAAAATGGGCAAATATGTGACAATTGCGACCAATTCTACTTCAGGATGTAAGTTTTGGACTAAAGAAGGGTGGCAAGAGCTGATTAATTGGCTTGTTTCTGAAGGATACGAGGTGTACAATGTTTCCAAAGAATTGAACCCATTTGACAATTGTACGCAAATAACTACTCCTAGTCTTGAGTCTAAGATGGATTGGATAGCAGGAAGTGAATTTTTTATAGGGCTTTCTAGTGGGCTTGGATGGTTAGCTTGGGCTATGAATAAGCCTGTGGTAATGATTGCTAATTTTACAGAAGATTGGAATGAATTTTCTTGTATTAGAGTAACTAATAAATCTGTTTGTAATTCTTGTTGGAATAATCCAAATTTTGCTTTTGACCCAAGCGATTGGAGTTGGTGTCCAATTAATAAAGGTACCAACAAGCAATTTATTTGTCATACTTCAATAACATCTAGTATGATAATAGAGAAAATAAAAAAAGAATTATATACTAATCCAAGTTGAACCTCCATCTGATGACCTCTTTAACCCATTTACAGCCCCAGCTAAAATATAAGTTCCATTGCCTGATATAGCTACAGATAGCCGTAAGATATAGCTTGATTAAGTGCAAGTCCTGACCAACTCATTATTATCTTGATTTATAGTTGAACCCATGCTTGAAAGTTAATAGATTTCCAAACTCCTTGAGTTGTAGCTGCTATCATATAGTATCCATTTTCAGAACAAGAAAGAGATGTAAATCTTTTTACAAGATTTTGTACCCAATTATACATATATGGAGTTGAAAGTAATAGATTAGAAGCATATTTGACATTGTTTGTATAAGTTGTCGTTGCAAAAACATCTACTTCTGATGCATATTTAAATATACAACATCTATACCATGCATCTTGGTCAATACCACTAGGGCTTGCATGATTTATCATAGAAAAACTAACTCCATAATTATTGCTATATATTACATGACTATAGTTTTGACTACTATAACTTGTTGCACTTATTACAGAACCATCAGCTATTATTGATATATCATTAATGTTAGCTGCATTTGATGTACCTGTAGCAATACTAAAATTTGTACCACCATCTGCAGAACGTAAAACATAACCATAAGGGCCACCAATATCTCCTACTGCTACATAAATATATGAACCACTAGAATCTATTGTAACAGCATTAAATATTTCACCATTATAACCAATAGTTCTTGAAGCAACTTGCCAAGGACTTTGAACCCAAGTAGCACCATAATCACTACTTATCCAAATAACAGATATATTAGCTTTGCCAGTTAAACTAGCACTATCTTGATATTGAGTTATAGCAGTAACAATACATTGATTTGCACCATCACCAGATATACCTGCACCATAAAAATTTTGAGCTTGGAGTGGTGTTATAGTATTTCCAGCTCCATACACAGATATTGGTGCTGGAAAATTTGTTATTATAGTCCAAATAACTCCATAATCTGATGATTTCCATGCTGCACCATTACCATATGCTACAGCTAACATATATTGACCATCCCCAGATATAGCTACCTTTTGCCAATAATTATATAAACTACTAAGTTGAGTCCAACTTACTCCATAATCTGATGATTTAAATATATATCCTTGTGATACATTATAAACACTAGCTTGTGCTAATAATTGATATTGTCCAGTAACTCTACTTATAGCTGAGCCTACAAAAGCCATATCAGTAAAGTTGGGCGGTGGTGGTGTTACAGAACAAGCACCTGAATCTATTGTTATATAAAGTGTAGATGGTGCATTGATAGCATTTGGAAGCAAAATAGATAATGCTTGATATCCAGCAGAATAAATATTTTGACAACTTATTAATACATCATTTACATATACAGATAAATTTAATGGAGAAGTATACATTACTCCATCTAAATAAATATAAAGATATTGTGAAGAAATTGAATTAACATAATTAACAACTTGTAAATAATTTACAGGGTATGTAAAAGTAGGAAATCCTGTACCAGAACCAGATATTGATTGAAAATACATTCCATATTGCGGACTTAAAGTAACTGTACCAGTATTATATATATCTCCTTTAACTATTAATTGATTACTTGTTTTATTAAAATAAGGAGGATAATTTGGATTAAACCCACTTACAGTAGAGCTAATTACGGATTTTGTTGATTCTCTATTACTAGGAGATGGTATAGTAGATATTAGTGTAAATACACCGTTATTTACAGCATCTTGTAAATTACCGTAAGATATAGCTTGATTAAGTGCAAGTCCTGACCAACTCATTATATAGTGCTTTTAAGTCTTGATTCTAATTCTGCTATTCTTCTTTCTAATTCAGCTATTTTTAATGTATGTACATCAGAATAATTTACTACTAATTCATCTTCTCCTGATACTGCATCTGGTATTACTGATTGTACTTGTTGTGCTGAATAACCATATCTAATTTTTTCGCTATCCTTTCTTGTAAATTTAATTACATCTATTCCTAATGTTGAAATTATTGGATTTGTTTCTATAACATTTTTAAATCTTATATCAGAACTTTCATAGAAAGCTGGTGCTGAAAAACTATCTGTACAACCAGATGGACCATACATAGTAACACCAGATGTATCATACCTCATTTTTAATGTACTTCCTCCATCAGCATAGAAATACATATTACCATCGTTAGAAGATTGAAATTGATGTTGATAGTTTGTTACAAGACCACCTGTAAAAAATCTTAAATAAACATTAGTTCCAGAAGAAGACATATCCCAATAATTGACATCCTTAGAAGAAAAGTACATAGGTCCAGTTGCACTGTTTTGTAAACCATAGTTTAATACATCATTTACAAACCATCCAGATGTTTTTATTTGTGTAGAAGAATAAATTGTACTGCTAGTTGCCATAGTAGTACCATTTTCAGTAACATTAGAATTACCTACAGTAGATGTTCCTGTAAATTTAACTAAAGTATTTGTTGTTCCAGATACAGATACAGATGTCCCAGATGTTCCACTACTTCCTGAACCACCATTTACACCCGAAGTTCCAGATGTACCACTACTTCCTGAGCCACCATTCACTCCCGAAGTTCCAGATGTACCACTACTTCCTGAGCCACCATTCACTCCCGAAGTTCCAGATGTACCACTACTTCCTGAGCCACCATTCACTCCCGAAGTTCCAGATGTACCGCGAGTTCCACTAGTTCCAGAAGAACCTGAACCTCCGTTAACACCTGAAGTACCTGATGTACCGCTTGTTCCGTTAGCTCCGCTAGTTCCTGAAGTACCACCACCACCATTAATACCTGAAGTACCAGATGTCCCAGTAGTTCCTGAAGTACCAGTTGTACCTGTAGTACCACTCGTTCCTGTGGTTCCTGATGTACCATTATTACCCGAAGTTCCACTCGTTCCATTTATTCCAGATGTTCCACTTGTTCCTGTGGTTCCACTAGTTCCTGAAGTACCCGATGTACCATTAGCGCCGCTAGTTCCACTTGAACCTGATGTACCTGAAGTACCTGTGGTACCACTAGTTCCATTAATACCACTTGTTCCAGATGTACCTGATGACCCATTACCACCACTAGCCCCAGCTAAGTTTACAGTCCAAGCACTATAAGTACCTGAACCTACTGTAGTTGTTGGAGCAGCAAAAGAAAGACTTCCAGTTAAAGTGGTATATGCAGTTACTAATGATATTTGATAGTTGGTAACATTATATGATACGATAATACTTTGGTTAATTGAATAACCTAAATTGGTATCAACTGTTATAGTACCTGAATTACCTAAAGTAAATGATGTGGTTGAAGTAGTTCTGTATTTATCACCAGAATTACCACTTGTTCCACTAGTTCCTGTAGTTCCGCTAGTTCCTGTTAATCCAGATGTACCACTTGTTCCACTTGTTCCACTTGTTCCACTTGTTCCACTCGTACCATTGGTACCATTACTATCCCCGTAATTAGGAATATTTAATGTAGTACCATTAAAGGTAGATACTCCACTTGTACCATTGGTGGTTAGACTAATTGGTTCTTGGAAATCTACGTTACCTACGGCAGCAGAAAAACCACTAGTACTACCTTTTACAATACCTACGACATTAGGTAACTCACTTAGATTGACATTTTTGCTACTCATTTACTTTTGTTTTAATTCTTTATTCTACTACAGCCTCTGTAACCCCTTGGTTTTGTACTCTATCTAATTCGATAGCTACTTTCTCAATGAATCCTAGTATTTCTTTACCATATTTAGTTGGTAATTGCTCGTTAGCATAGTTCATTATCACTTGAACTTGCTCTGCTGTTAATGATGGTACTGGTAATTGTTTAGTTTCTTGGTTCATATATTTTTATTTTTGCAAAGATACACTTAATTAATTTAATTATCCAAATGTAGCTACTTATATACCTGCTTTGTTTAATCTTTCATTTAATTCTTGAATAGCTTTTACTATTACTGATGTTATTGCTTGATAATCTAAACCTATAAAAATACTTTCACCTTCACCAAATTCAACATACGCTTGTGGTATGTGTGGTTTAACTTCTTGAGCAATAAATCCTAAATGTTTATCAATTTTTTCATCTTCAGACTGCATTCTATACAAAGTAGATTTAAGATTTAATATCGCATTTAAACCTATATCATTTTGTTCAAAATCTTTCTTTTTATTTATATCCGACGAAGGTGTATAAACTCCAGTGGCGTCTGCAAATGTTCCCACTGTAGTTCCAAAAGTTGTACCACCAGCAGCAGTTGAATTTGATAATAATAAACCACCTGGACCTACATTGGCAACACCAATTTGCCAGTTTTTATTTGTAGTAGCCCAACCACAAAGATTTATGAATGCACCACTATTTCCACTTCCAGTACCATCTAAAACAATAGATGGCGTTGTTTTTACAATATTTATATTACCTGCAAATGTAGCTGCTCCTGTTGAAGCTATGGATAACGGTATAGTTGAACTATCATCAGCACCTTTTGCATAAAATGAAAAAGTTCCTTTAGTTGAGCCACTAGCACCAACTGAAAAAAATCTTGTTCCACCACTATAATCTATATAACCTGTACTTGCTGCTGATGATGGTATTGCACCATTAACCGAATGCCAAGTAGAAGAAACACTACTAGAGAATGTAGCTGCTCCACCACTTGCTCCCCCTATAATTTTTAAATAGTTTATTGACCTTGTTGAATTAAGAATACAAAAATCATCAGTTTGTGCTACACCTGCACCTAATATATAAGAATCACCCCCTGTTGGGGTTAATTTATAATATACACTTGTATTAGGAGATGTAATATTTATTGCTGTATATACTCCTGAAGCTATACTAAATGTAGCTGCTCCTGTTGAGGCTAATGTTAAAGCAGTTGTAAAGGTTATAGCGTTACCTGCCGTTCCTGAAGGGGCGGTTAGCCACGAATGTACCCCATTATTTTGAACATATCTTGTTGCAAAGTTTGTTGTGATATATGTTGGATTACCACTTGAATTATCAAAAGCATTTGCACTTAAATAAAGTTCAGAGTTAGCCGAATTTCTCCCAAATAAACTTGCATTACCAACTTGTAAAGAAGCATAACCACCTGCACTATACCACGCACTCGGTGTAACTCCTAATCCTAAATTGCCTGAAGCGTCAAGACGCATCTTTTCAGTTACATAACTTGTACCACTATTTTTTGTGTAAAAAGCTAAAGAACCTTTTACATTATTAGGGCTTCCACTATGTACTTCATTAATAGCACCAAAGGCTGCAAGATTAATAAAAGCACTTGCATCTTGAAAACCTATTAAAGATAAATTACCATTAGTAGTATTGGTATTTTGTATATTAACAATTCCAGCATTGTAGTTTGAACCTACACTTGTTGCAGCTAAACTATCAGCAACTGAAAATTTAGTAAATAAAGTTGTTTGTCCAATACCAATTTGACTACCATTATCATAAGCAACACTATTTCCTATTGTACTTGTACCTGTGAATTTAGGTAGGTAGTTGGTAGTTCCTGTTCCCCCAACAGGATTAGCAGGTATTGCACTTGTTAAAGCCAAAGTACCTGTTGCACTTGGTAAAGTATAAGTATATGTTCCGTTACTAATTGTTGAACTTAAAGTTAATACCCCACTAACCTTAGCTGTACCAGTTACTTCTAATTTATAACTACCACTAGGTGCTGCTCCTATTCCTACGTTAAGAGAAGAGTCTGTAAAGACGGATGGCGATACTCTGCCAAGATTAAAAGTTAGACCCATATTCTTTATTTTTTATTTTGTAGCTACAATTTTTTTAAGTTCTTCAATTTGAGCTTGTTGTTCTTGAATAGCTTTTGTTAATAAAGCTATCATACTATTATAATGAACACCTGATAATTTTTTACTTCCGTCTTCTAAATCATCATAAAATACTAAATTTTTATCTAATATTTCAACCTCATCTGCAATAAAACCATAATAAACATCTTCATATAATTCGTTAATAAACTCTTTATTATCACTATCTTTTTTACGATAATTAAATGATACAGGGTTTAATTGATTAATAAAATCAATATTTTGTATAGTTTCAATATTACCTTTTGATTCTCTTGTTGAAGTTATATAACCAAAATCGCCACCTTGTCCTAAACCCGCAGTTCTTGGATTGTAAGTAACATTGTAATTATATGGCGAACCCGCAGCCGTTCCCATAAGATAAGTACCCCCACTTGTAATAGTTAATCTATCTGCTGCTCCAGTATAATCTCTTATTATTAAATCTCCACCTGAAGATATTTGAAACCCATATTCTTTGACTGAAGTTCTTTTTAATGACAATATATTTGCAGTAGCAAATTCAATAATTGCTTTATTACTATATGTATTAGTTGTTCCACCAATTAATACCTCACCTCCACTTGTAATACGCATTCTTTCTATTCTTGTAAAACTGCTATTTACACTTGTTGTACTAAATAATATATTATTATTTGTTCCTGTTGCATTACCTAATGCTTCTATATATAAATTACCACTATCATACCCAATAGTAGCTTGTCCTGCTACATTTAAACCTGATAAGCATAATGCAGAGTTAACAGAACCACCATTTATTTCTAAAAATCTATTAAAACTTGAACCACTTGTA
>Ga0209596_1001067_pt1 | contig 24283 bp, 25 predicted proteins | sample M_130807_MF_Meta_FD_187314 | JGI IMG/M metagenome (GOLD analysis project Ga0209596, IMG submission 187314) | Freshwater microbial communities from Lake Montjoie, Canada to study carbon cycling - M_130807_MF_MetaG (SPAdes) (version 2) | ecosystem: Environmental > Aquatic > Freshwater > Lake...
CGACGTGCCGCTTTACGAATCACGACAAGGCGAATAGCGAGATTGTCTCCCGCACTTACCGTCCTGGATTCGAGCCGCCGCAGGTCGCCTGAAAAATCGCGTCGCCTGCGCATTGCCCCCTCACTCCCCGACGCCCGTCCTCGTTCTGACCGTTTCCGGTGCGGTAATTTCCTGCGATGCCGTCATCCGCGGGCTGCGGGACGAATTCACGAGGAAGCCGCGTGCAAAGTTTTCTACGGTCCTTTTCTACGGTCGATCACTTTTTTCACGGAAAACGGCGCAATTCGGTGCAAAGCCGTGAAAATTTTTCGTCGGCCAAAGAGGTTCAGCGGAGACAGTTTGCAACGCCATGCAAAGCAAGCTGATGAAAGCACTCAAATAGGGATTATGAGTCCTCTGCTATAACCGTTGAGCTACAGGCCCGTGTGCGGCGCGCGGACGGACTGCCCCGCATCGTAGGCTGCACGCATACGTTTGCACATGGCCTTGTGCAAGTTCGCCCTTCCCGGCGTTCGACGTTGCCGGGTGAAAATTGCGACGACTCGATATTCACCGCGACGCGCTCGGTGAGTTTGCCTTTTTGAGGATTAGCTTCCGCTCTTTGCCGGGCAGGGTCATGCGGTGCAGGGACGGCTCCTTTTCATTGTCGGCCTGGCTGGCGAAGATGGTCTCCTCCGCGCTGAGCCAGCGGCCTTCCCATGCAAAGAAACCTGTCGGAGTCAGGCGCGTGGTTTTCTGAGTCGCCAAGTCCATAGTCCACAGCGTGGGGAGCGGTCCTTCCCAGTCTTTCCGTTTAATGGGTTCATCGATCTCCGCGCCCATGAGCAGCGTGCCGCCATCCGGCGAGACGGCGAATTGCGACGCGCTGCTAAAGGAGCCTTTGGGAACGAGCCCCTCGATGGGCCAGCTCTTGAGTTCGGCGCCGTCCGTGCCGATTTTGTAAATCTTGGTGAGATCCTGAACGTAGAGCGAGCGGCCGTCGGGAGCCCAGCAGGACGACCAGAAAGAGTTGTGCTGGGGTGCGGCTTTTTTCAGGTAGCGGAAGCCGGTGCCGTCTGCACTCACGAGGCCGAGGTGCCAGTCGCTGTCGGTGAAGATATTGAAAAGAAGCTGCGTGCCGTCCGGCGACCAGACGGGGCGGAAGCAATTGTCGCTCGGGATCTGGTTTTTGAAGACGGTCACTTTTCCCGTCGCGATGTCGGCGAATGCGATGCGGCGTTCCGCGCCGTCCTTGCCGGCGGTGTGCGTGAAGGCGAGGCGGGTTCCATCCGGCGAGATGTCGGGCGCGGAGCCGGTGGCGATCTTCTTCGCGCCGGTGCCGTCCAGCTTCGCCACCCACACGGTGCCTCCGCGCTCGAAGCCGATCATGCGCGGCACATTCGCGGCGAAGCTCATGGAAACCAGGAAGACGAATGCGGCGGAGATGAGCGAGCGCGTCATGCGCCGAAGATGCCAAAGCGGGCGCGGCGTGGGCAAGCTGGGGAGTGTGATTTATTTCGCGTCCAAAAGTTCAAGGGGCGAGCGGCCAAGGTTCGGACCAGCGGTCATTGGAACGCAGGACGCGAAGCTGGGCCATGGTTTCCGCGTTGGATGGGAGCCAGGCGGCTCCGGAGATCTTGAGCTGGGCCTGGAGCACATGCTTGTGGCCGGCTTCGATGAGCCCGTTGCCGACGGGCAGTCCTGCGGCTCCGCCTCCTTCCACAAAGCAGCAGAGGACTGTCGCACTCCAAATCTGCCGTCCTGCTCGTCCGACCGTTTTTTAGACACTGGATCGAGATTCCTGTTTTTGGACAATCAACCGGACAGGCGCGGGAAGAAAACATTGCCTGCTTTGCCCGCGCCGATCCGATGGCCCGGAGAAATTTGAAAAACCGCGATCAGTTCTTCTTCAGGAATTTGTGCAGCCGGCCGAATGCGCTCCACTCGGTCACGATCAGGTTTCCGTCCTTGTCAATCGATCCGCCGTGCGGGGAATTCGTGATGCCGTCCGTCCATTTGTCCTGCGTGAGGCCGAAATTTGCGCGCTGCTTTGCGTCGGGATTGTCGCCGACCTGCGCGGTGATTGCACCGGATTTGTCGAGCACCGTCACGCGACCTTGCAGCTCCGGGACGATCGCGAGTTCTCCGCGGATGTGGACCGCCGCGGGCATGCGCAGATCTTTCTGGATGACCTTCACGAAGTTGCCATCGAGGTCCCAGTATTCGACGCGGTTGTTATTGCGGTTGCAGACGAAGAGCAGCGGCTTCTCACCGCGCGTGTCGAGGGCGATGCCGTGGCACGTCTTGAATTTTCCCTCCTCGGCACCCGGCGTTCCGAATGCTTTCACGAATTTGCGATCCTTGTCGAATTTGAAGATGTGGTTCGAGCCGTAGCCGTCCGCGACGAAAATCGAACCATCGGGACCCACGGTCACCGCGCAGGGATTGAATCCGTTCGCGTCTTTGCACACCGCGGATTCCTCGGGGTATTTGATCGCCCACTCCTGCGTGCCGTCGAGCTTCAGCTTGATGACTTCATGAGCGGACGGACGCGCGGCGTAGATGGCTTCCGTGCCGTTCTCCTCGCGGATTTCGAGCGCGTGGATTCTTGTCGGGCCGCACGCGCGCAGGAATTTTCCATCGGGTGAAAAGACGAGGATGCCGCGCGGCGTGTCGGTGGTGACGTAGCAGTTGCCCGCCTTGTCAATCGCCACGCCGCCGTGACACCCGCCCTGCGGCTGTCCGCCCGGCAGCTTGTCGAAAAAGTTCGGGACGTTCTCGTACTTCAGCGTTTCGGCGAACGCGTGGACGGAGACGAGCGAAAGGATGCCGAGGAGGGCGTGTTTGAGAGGTTGCATAAGCCCGTGCTTTTGCCGTGCGTGCGGATTTTTGCAATCGCGGAGATCGCGGAGATCGCGTCGCGGGCGCGCGACGCCGCTCGAATGCGTGCCATGCTCTTTTCGACGCCGGAGGCGTCATGAAAATCGCCGGTGGAGCGTGACCTCCGGGCACGCTTCCTCGGCGGGGCGCAAGCATTCCATCCGGGAAACGCGCCCTCGACCTCGTCGCCCGCGAGTTGCTCGGCGATGAAACGCGCATACGGGTTGTCAGATGCGAACGCCGAAGATGCCGGGGCGCGCTTGACACGCCGCGCGCGACGCCCGCCAATCGGCGCAGGAAAAAATGCCGCAAATCCCGCAGGAAATCATCGAGCAGATCGCTGCCGCGAACGACATCGTCGAGGTGATCGGCGGGTATTTTCCGCTGCGCAGGATGGGCGGGACGTTCAAGGCGCTGTGCCCTTTTCACAACGAGCGCACGCCGTCATTCAACGTGAATCCGCACCGGCAGATTTTCAAATGCTTCGGCTGCGGCGCGGGTGGCTCGGTGTTCCGGTTTGTGATGGATTACGAGCACCTGGATTTCGTCGCGGCGGTGCGCAAGCTGGCGGACAAGGCGGGCATCAAGATCCCCGAGGCCGAGATGTCGCAGGCGGACTACGAGCGCGCGGATCTGCGGAGGCGGCTGCTGTCGCTGCACGCGGAGGCGGCGGAATTTTTCCACCAGCAGCTCATGCGCGGGAATTCCGCCGATGCCGCGCGCGAGTACATGAAAAAGCGCGGCCTCAGCGCGGAGGTCGCGAAGTCGTGGAAGATCGGCTTTGCGCCGGATTCGTGGGACGGGCTGCTCTCCGCGATGCAGGCGGGCGGATTCTCGGAGATGGAGCTGAAGGAGAGCGGCCTCTTTTCGCACGGCGAGGACAGCGGGAAAATGTATGACCGGTTCCGCGGGCGCGTGATGTTCCCGATCTGCAATGACACTGGCGAGGTGATCGCATTCAGCGGGCGCGTGCTTTTTGCCGAGCAGAGCCCGGCGAAATACGTGAACTCGCCGGAGACACCGCTTTTCACAAAGGGCAACGTGCTCTTCGGCCTGAACAAGTCGAAGCGCGCGCTCATCGCGGCGAAGCAGGCCATCGTGTGCGAGGGGCAGGTGGATCTCATCACCGCGTTCGAGGCCGGCGTGCAAAATGTGATCGCGCCGCAGGGCACGGCGTTCACGGATCGGCAGGCGCGCATTTTGAAGCGCTACGTGGACGAGGTGGTGCTGTGCTTCGACGCCGACGCCGCGGGCGAAAAGGCCGCCGAGCGCTCGCTGCCGCACCTGCTCGCCGAGGGCCTGCTCGTGCGCGTGATGACGCTGCCGCAGGGCGAGGATCCCGATTCGCTCATCCGCACGCAGGGCGCGGAGGTGTTCCGCGAACGCGTGGCGGCAGCGAAGGATTTCTTCGACCATCAGATCGATCGGCTCACGGGCACGCCGGACTTCGCGACGCCGCGTGGCAAGATCGCAGCGGCGCGGAAGCTCGCCGAACTGCTCGCATTCATCCCCGACGGAATCGCGCGCGAAGCCGTGCTGAACAACGCCGCGATGCGACTCGGCGCGAGCGCGCAGGATTTGCGTGTGCTCATCAAGCGCGCCCCGCAGCGCGCCGTCCTCGACGAGGAAAATCCCGAGCCGGAGCGTGCCGAGCCGATCACCCTCGACGCCACGAAGGAATGGCTCGCGCATCTCGCCCTCCGCAGCCCCGCCGCGCGCATGTGGCTCCAGGCCCAGGGCTGCGACCGCGTGCTGAACGACGGCCAGCCCGACTCCGTGCTGCTGCTGAAAATCCTCGACGCCGATTTCCGTGCCGACGAGCCCGCCTCCATGAACGCGTGGCTCGCGACGCTCGAGCCCGGCGAGGAATCCGCGCTCTCCTCCGCGCTCTCCCGCGATGTGCCGCCCGAGGCCCGCGTCGTCGCCGAGGACTGCTGGCACGAGCTGGAGCGGCGCGTTTTTCTGCGCAAGCGGCAGGCGATCGAGGCCCAGCTCCGTGCGCCCGGCCTCGCGATCGAGGATATGGCGCGGCTGCATTCGCAGGTGCTCGACATCCAGCGCCAGCTCGCCGCCCTTCCCCCGCCCCGCGCACCGAAACCGACGGGGTGACGGACGCGCAAAACGCGCGGAAACTATTTGGAAAGGAGCCCTTGACCAACCCCTGCGGACTACCCATATTCCGCGGCCTTTTTCCCGTCGCCAACCGTGGAGTGAATCCGCGGGGGAAGAAGGGTGAAAATGTAATTCAGAATTCCTTCGTGGACATGCCGAAAACTATCAAAAAAGCCGTCTCAAAATCCGCCAAAACTGCGAAGAAAACCCCGAAGAGCAGCGCCCCGAAGAAGGCCAAGGCTCCTGCGAAAAAGAAGAAGCCCACGGCGAAGGCTGCGGCAAAAAAGGACAAGCCGAAGAAAATCAAGGCTCCGAAGGCTGAGAAAAAGTTGAAGGCTCCGAAGCCTCCGAAAGCAGCGAAGGCTCCGAAGGCACCGAAAGCAGCGAAGGCTGAGAAAAAGCCGAAGGCACCGAAAGCAGCGAAGGCTGAGAAAAAGCCGAAGGCACCGAAAGCAGCGAAGGCTCCCAAGGCAGCCAAGGCTCCGAAAGCACCGAAGGCTCCGAAGGCTCCGAAGCCTGCCAAGGCCGCGAAGGTTGCGGCAGTCTCGAAGCCAAAGGAATCCTCCGCTGGAAAAAATGGAAAGATCAGCGCGAAGCTGGCCGAACTTTTGAAGTCGCCCGCGAAGCCGAAGCTCGGCCCCGGCCAGAGCATCCTCGACACCCACGAAGGCGCGGAAAAATTGCGCGAACTCGTGAAGCTCGCCAAGGAGCAGGGCTACCTCACTTTCGACGACCTGAACGAGCACCTCCCCGAGTCCGTGAACGACCCGGAGGAGATGGAGCTGATCATGAACCGTCTCCGCGGCATGGAGATCGACATCATTGATGCTTCGCAGGTGGACAACTACAAAGTCGGCCCGAAGGGCGAGGAGCAGAAGGAGGAGGAGGAGCCCGAGAAGCCGAACGAGAAGCTCGACATCCTCGACGACCCCGTCCGCATGTACCTCAAGCAGATGGGCCAGGTGCCGCTGCTCACGCGCGAGCAGGAGGTGGAGATCTCCATGCGCATCGAGGAGGCCGAGCTGAACGTGCAGCAGCATGTGAACAATTTCGGCTTCATCCCGCGCGCCTACCTCGATCTCGGGCAGAAGCTGCTCGACGGACGCGAACGCTTCGACCGCGTGATCCTCGACAAGAAAATCGAGAGCCGCGACAAATACATGAAGGGCCTGCCCCGGCTCATGAAGGCGCTCGATTCCTCGATGAGCGAAGCGTCGAAGGCGTACAAAAACTTCCTCGCGCACGGCGGCACGAACGCAAACTGCAAGAGCTACATTGACTTCCAGAAGCGCCACGCCGGGGTGCAGAAGCACTTCCCGAAATTTTTCTACAAGCAGAAGGTCACCGAGGATTTCGTCACGCTCGTGGAGGAGAAAAACCGCGTCATCCACGCGCTCCAGCACGAGGTGAACAAGCCGAAGAAGCAGCAGCAGCGCGCCGCCGGCGGCGCAAAGGTGGACTACGCCGCGCAGCTCAAGGAACACCAGGCGCTGATGTGGATGAGTGGCGAGGGATTCGCCGCTGAATTTGCCGAGCTGCGGAAGTGGCTGCGCAAGGCGCTGCGCGCCAAGACCGAGATGGTCGAGGCGAACCTGCGCCTCGTCATTTCCATCGCGAAAAAATACACGAACCGCGGCCTCTCGTTCCTCGACCTCATCCAGGAGGGCAACATGGGCCTGATGAAGGCCGTCGAGAAATTCGAGTATCGCCGCGGCTACAAATTCTCCACCTACGCGACGTGGTGGATACGCCAGGCCATCACGCGCAGCATCGCCGACCAGGCCCGCACCATCCGCATCCCGGTGCACATGATCGAGACGATCAACAAGCTCATGCGCGTGCAGAAGCAGCTCGTGCAGGACTACGGTCGCGAGCCCACGCCGGAGGAAGTCGCCGAGGAGATCAATCTCCCCGTCGAGCGCGTCCGCGCCGTGCTGAAGATGGCGCAGCAGCCCATCTCGCTCCAGTCGCCCGTCGGCGACAGCGACGACACGAGCTTCGGCGATTTCATCCCCGACACGACTGCGGAAGATCCCGCGGACGTCACCGCGATCTCGCTGCTCAAGGACAAAATCCGCGACGTGCTCACCACGCTCACCGAGCGCGAGCGCCAGGTGCTCGAGCAGCGCTTCGGCCTCGTGGACGGCTACAGCCGCACGCTCGAGGAAGTGGGACGGCAGTTCAAAGTCACCCGCGAGCGCATCCGCCAGATCGAGGCCAAGGCACTCCGCAAGATGCGCCACCCCACGCGCATCCGCCAGCTCGAGGGCTTCCTCGAAGCGTCGGACCTGCACTTGGCGTAACGGCATCACGCGGCCTCCTGCCCGCCACGCACGGTTCATCCATGCCGGGCGCGAGTGCGCCTTCAGCGACTGGAAAAAGTCCGCCGCGGGCAGCATCGCCCGCGCTACGCGCCGCCACACACCCGCGCTCCGACCGTCCACACGCAGCCACATGAAAAGAAAAATCCAGCAGCCGCGTGCAATGGTCTGTGCAACCGCTCGCCGAGCCGATGCATCAAAATCATCCACGCGAGCGGCCTCCACCCGGGAGTTGCCTCCCGCTGATGCCATTATTTTGATGCAACCTATCCGAACGCATTCACCCCGGTGACCGGGCACTCGCCAGTATGAGCAAACCCACAAAGCCCTTCCTTAAACCATTTTCGCAGACCCCCGCTCCTGCCGCCGAGGAAGATCGCGGCGTTTCCGTTTCCGAAATCACGACCTTCGCCGTCGCCGCCGGGATGCACCCCGACGATCGCGCTGCATTCCTCGCCCACGCCTGCGCGGGCGACGACGCCCTCCGCAAAAGGATCGAGCAACGACTCGCCGCACGCACTCCCGCATCCGTGCCTGCTCCGGCCCCGGCCGCTGCCCCCTCACCGGCGGCTTCAGCCACAGCCACGCCTGCGCCCGCGCCCACGCCCGTTCCGAATGCCGAACTCCAGCGCATCCCGGAGCCGCACCTCGCCATTTCGCAGAATCAGCCCGCAGGCATGGCCCTCGTGCCCATGTCCGCCAGCCAGCTCGCGGCCATCACCGCCCAGCGTCAGAACACCTTCCCGTGGCTCACCGCCGTCGTCCTTGCCGTCGCAGCGGGAGCGATGGGCGTCTTTCTCATGCAGGAAAAGGACGCCCGTCATCGCGCCGACGCAGCCACGCAGCAGGCAGCGCAGCGTGCCGAGACCGCCGCAAAGGAAGCCGCCGACGCCCGCGCCGTTGCCGGCAAAGAGCGCGAGACCGCCGCGGAACAGATCACCGCCGCGCGCACGGAATCCGAAAAGCTCCGCGCCACCGCCGAGGAACAGCGCCAGCGCGCGGACACCGCCACGCAGCAGGCCGCGCTCGCCAAGGCCGAAGCCGAGCGCCAGCGCACCGCCCTCGCCGCCGCAGGCAAGGATGATGCAGGCAGCGAGACCGGCAAGGCCGCGCTCGCGAAAGCCGAGTTGGAGCGCGACGCCATCCGCGTGACGCAAAAGGAAACCGTCCTCGCCTTTGCCGACACCCTCGCAAAGCTCGCCACCACCCAGCTCGACAGCTCCCGCTTTGCCGAAGCCGAAGCCTCCGCCCGCCGCTCGCTGGAACTGCGCATCATGCAGTCCGTCCCCGGCTGGCCGCTCGTGGAATCCCGCGCCCTCCTCGGCGCGGCCCTCCTGCAAAAGAACGCCGATGCCGAAGCCGGACGCGAATTCGCCGCCGCCGCCGCCGACATCGAGCAGCTCGGCACTCCCATCAACGAAGCCGATCGCGCCCGCTTCACCATGGCCGCGAAGCGCATCGTGCAATTCTACAACGCCACAGGCCGGCGCAAGGAAGGCACGGAATGGAAGCGCAAATTCGACGCCCTCGCCCGCCCGTAGCGCCGCGCCACACCGCCGCGACTTGACTCATCGTTCCATGACCCGCCACGCAGCGCGACATGGCCAAAACGCCCCGCCCCCGCGCCCTCGCAACTTTCGGCGTCAACGTGCGCAAGCGCCGCGAGGCTCTGGAACTCACCCAGCTTGAAGCCGCAGAGAAAGGTTCCGTTTCGTGGGTGACCTTCCTGGCGGAACCTGGAAGCCTGGCCCGCTAAACGTAAGAACCCGCAACCATGGAAAAATTACTGAAGCTGATTTACGAACATCCGTTGAAGTCATGGAGTGAGGACGCGGACACTGCATTCAAAGAACTCTTCGGCGGTGAAACGGGACGCTATCCAGAGCGTGCCGGGAAGAGCGTGCAAATACGCGCGCCGAAATTCTCGGACGACACTAACATCCCATTTTCCACGCTCATCGAACCATCCAACCCAACATCCGGTCCGTACGGTGGAATGAGCGTCGGCGTATTTCCGGTCGAGGGAGCGCCATGCCTGATTACACTCGGGACGGGAACGACGGGAATACATCCTGATGAAGCAATTCTCGCGAGACCAGGCCACGCTCGAAAGGCACAGGCGATTTGTGAAGCAATCAATCGACGCGAGAACCGGTTTGCTGCATGGGCGAAACACGATCCGACGCGGACGGACTTGCGAGTTCCCACCAACGTCACTTCCCAATTCGCCGAATACGAAGCGCCGTTTAAACGTTATGGAAACCACGTCCATGCGATCTACCGACCGGCGGAAGACAGGGAACGGACAAAGTTCGCGCTGAAGGCTTTTCTCGATCTCTACTTTGAAGAACGGAACTTTGCGCCACTCGCGGCGAACAAGGAAGACTACGAGGAGATTCGGAGCGAGTATTTCGGATGCTTGATGCCGGCAATCAGCACAACCAACGTCGCTCAACTCTTGGCAGAGAGAAGATTCGTCGTCATCGAAGGACCGCCGGGTACTGGGAAAACGCGGATGGCGCTTGAATTGATTGCGTCGAGCTACAAGGGGCGCGGGACCTCGATCCAGTTTCATCCGAACACGACGTACGAAAATTTCGTCGGCGGACTGGCTCCCTCGCCGACAACGGGCGATGTCGGGTTCCGATTCGAACCCGCGATGGGCGCGCTGATGAAAGCTGCTGCGGAGGCCGAAAAGGTGAAGCCGCACCCGTACCTGTTACACATTGACGAGATCAATCGTACCGACTTGTCGAAGGTGCTCGGCGAAGCAATTTTTCTTCTCGAATACAACGAAGAAACCCCACGAACGATCACGCTCCCCTACGACTTTGGGTCGCCATCACACAACCGGCTCACACTCCCACCGAACCTCCACCTCCTCGGAACGATGAACAGTGCGGATCGCAGCATCGCCATCGTGGATGTGGCAATCCGGCGGCGATTCGCATTCGTCAAGTTATGGCCTCAATTCAGCGTCGTCCAAGATTGCGGTAGCAAGTTGGCCGAGGAGGCTTTCAAGAAGCTGCTGTCCATTTTCACAGAATACGCGTCGGATGATGCTTTCGCGTTGATGCCGGGCCACTCCTACTTTCTTGCGAAAGACGGGCGCGATGCGACTGCGCTGCGGTCCCTGCATGTGAACTTGCTGCCGCTACTCGATGAGTACCTTGCGCAAGGTTACGTCACAAGTTTTGCGGACCACGTCAGAGGCTACTGCCAATGGGTGAAGTCACTCACCGCGGCTTGATCCAATGAGTCCGAGAGGTCGATCACGAGCGCGTTTGAGGCGACCGGCGTCGCCCTTGGTGCGCGTTTCAGGCGCTCGGGCTGAGGCGATATTGCTCAATGATACCTCGCTCACGCGGATCGACGCGGAATTCCTCGCGCGCTCCAAATCCGGTGACCCATCTCGCGATGCAAAGTTGGCCCACCAATTCATCGATCAGAATGCAAAGACGCTTGGGCAGTTCAGCGTGAACGCGCGAGTGGATTTCGACGGGAATGACGTATTTGTGGTTTTCCAATCTGGGCCGCACATCGGCGCATTCCCGTTAGTCTCGCCGGTTACAGGAAAGCCGGAAATCACGCTCGTAGTTCGTCCGCGATTTGGATGGACCGGGCTCGGCCGGGTCCTCGGAACGAGCGGGTTCAAAGTAATTCCGCAGGTTCTGTCGCTGCCGCTCCTGCCGAAGACGGAGCGGGGAATACCTGATTGGATTCTCTCCGCGACTATTTTGCCAAGACTCAAGGCATTACTTGCACAACTCTCGCGACGCTTCGAGATCATCGAGGACGTTCGCAGCGCGCCGCACGGGCAGGTCAACTGGGCGAACTACGTGACGGAAAAGCTCCCGGCGATGAAGTTCCTCGAAGTTCCGTGTCGGCATCCAGACCTGCGAAACGATCGGGAACTGACCGCGGCGATCCACTATGTCGTGCGAAAGCAGCTCGCTTCACTCGAATCGCAGCGCCACGCGGGAACCGTCGTCGTGGAACTGCTTCAAATCTGCGTCGCCCTGCTCAGGCTGGTGGAAAGCGTCTCGCCGATGCGGCCAACCCGAAAACAATTGGATGGATGGTTCCGAATGCCATTCGCCACGAGCATTTTTTCGGGAGGGCTGGATGCAATCACGTGGAGCAGTGAGGAAACAGGACTCGGCGGAACTACAGACTGGCGAGGACTCCCGTGGGTAATGTCCATGGAGCAATTCTACGAAGCGTGGGTCGAAACAGTATTCAGCCGGTACACGCGCCGGTTCGGCGGATTGCTCCGAGTCGGTCGCCGTCGCGAGACAATTACACCCATCGCGTGGGAGCGTCCCTTTCTCGGTTCGCAGAAGTTTCTACTGCCCGACTTGGTGATCGAGCAGGAGGGGCGAACGGTGTTTGTGGATGCAAAATACAAAGACCACTGGGAAGCTTTGCAACAGCATCGTTGGCTGGATCTGGAAGAGGAGATTCGCGAGCGGCATCGCGAGGATTTGCTGCAAGTGCTTGCGTACTCGACACTCTCCGAAAGCAAGGCGATTACCGCATGTCTCGCGTATCCTTGCACGGCAGAAACGTGGGCTCATCTTATCGAGCGTCGCGCGACTAGCCACCGAGCGGCTGTTTACGCCGGGAACCGGAAAATTGACCTCGTCCTGACCGCTATCCCGATGACCGACAAAGTTGACGAGGTTGTCGATCAGATTGGCTACGCCGTGGCGATTTAGTTAAATCGTAATGCGCTGCCGCGCGTAGGGAAACCGAGATTTTCACCAAGGCGAAGCGCAGCGCGGTAAAGGCGGGCGTGGGGGCTGAAATTGCTTCGGCGAATTCCGGCATCTCCGGCTTTGCCCGGCTGTGAGCTTTTGAATTTGGAAGGCAGGAATCCACGAAGCCGGGGCGTTGCAAATGCTGGCGCTCTTGCGCGGTTTCCGGGGCATCACGCGGCGTGGGGATAGCTGCTTTCCGCAGACGCTTGCGCGGGGTGTGGCGGCGGGGTTAGAGTCCTGCCATGAGCCTCACGATTTCGATTCCGGATGAATTTGCGGATGTGCTCGGCGCTTCCACCGAGGAACGTGAGCGGCGGGCGCGCGAGGCGCTGGCGCTGGAGCTTTACCGTGAGGGGAAGATCTCGCTGCGCCGGATGGGCGAACTGGCCGGGGTGGGCGGCGACTACTGGGCGGCGGAGAATTTCCGGGCGCTGCACAAGGCTCCGCTGAATTATTCGGCCGAGGATCTGGAGGCGGACCGGCAGGCCGCTGAGAAATTTCTTCAGTTGTGATCCTGATCGTGGCCGACACGGGGCCGGTCAATTATCTCATCCAAACCGGCTGCATCGGGCTGCTGGCGCGGCTTGCGGAGAAGACGGTGCTGCCGGCATCGGTTCATGCCGAACTGCTGCATCACTTGGCACCGGAGCCGGTGCGGGCGTGGGCTGCTGCGCCGCCGGCGTGGGTGGAGATTCGTGCGGCGACGCAACGGATCGAGGCGAAGGATGTCTCGGCTGCGGATCGCGAGGCCATCGCGCTCGCGAAGGAACTCGGAGCGGCGATTCTGCTGATGGACGACCGGGAGGCGCGACGATGCGCGGCAGCTCTGGGCGTGGCGACGATGGGAACGGTCGGCATTCTGGAAGTGGCAGCGGCGCGTGGACTCGTGTCATTGCCCGTGGCGCTGGAAAGGCTGCGTAGCACGTCATGCTTCCTGACCGAGGACTTGATCGAGAATGCGCTCGCGCGGGATGCGGCGCGACGGCGCACGTAGCAGCAGGCGATGCCCGGCATTTTTCCAAAAGGCAAAGCGGAGCGCGGTGAAGGCGGGCGTGGGGTCTGAAATTGCTTCGGCGAATTCCGGCATCTCCGGCTTTGCCCGGTTGTGCGCTTTTGAATTTGGAAGGCAGGAATCCACGAAGCCGGGGCGTTGCAATCGGGGTTCTCATGCGCGGTTTCCGGGGCATCACGCGGAGTGGTGATGGCTGCTTTGCGCGGGGCGCTGCTTGCCATGCGGGGCGGGAGCGGGTAGCAGGGATTCATGCCTCGAAAAATCCGCCAGCTCGTCGCTGATTTGGAGGCGTCGGGCTTTGCGCTCGCGCCCGGTGGAAAAGGATCCCATCGCAAGTTCCGGCATCCGAAATTTGCGGGAGCCGTGATTTTGAGTGGCAAAGACGGCGAGGACGCGCACCATTACAAAGAGAAACAAGTCCGCAACGCCATCCGCGCAACGACCCGATGAAAACCGAAGACCGCTACCTGAAGTTTGTCCGCTGGAGTGACGAGGACGCCGCCTATGTGGGGTTCTGCCCGGACCTTTTCCCGTGGGGCGCGGTGTGCCACGGCGCGGATGAAGAGGCGACGTATCACGCGCTTCGCGAGCTGGTGCGCGAGGAGATTGCGGATTTGGAAGCGGCAGGCCGCGAACTTCCCGCCGCCGTCACGCGTCCGATGTGCGAGCCGGCGGGTGTGTAGGCTGCGCGGGCGTGGCAGGCAGCGGCTCCTACTCTTCCCGGCCGCGGATGATCTTGTGCGTGCCGTCCGGAAGCAGCACCTCGGCGACAACAGGGGAGCGGTTGCCGCGCAGTGCATCGCAAATCCACCGGTGCAATTCCACAAAGGTGATGCGCGCGTATTCTTCGCCGGTGAGCATCAGAAGCGGGCCGGCATATTCCTGCGGACTACGCGGCGTTCCCTTGGCCGAGTATTCCGTGACGAAAACGACCGCCCGATCGAAGGGAGCATCGCCTTCGCCGTCAGTCTGGAGCGCGGGCGGCAGAAAGGCGGCGTAAGGATCGCGGGCCTCGTATCCAGAGCCGGGGGTTGGTGAGCGGATGTGCGGTGGAACCGCCTGCGCTGTGACTTCAATCCATTCGCAACCCATGTGTTCATCTCCCTCCTTCGGGAACTTCAGCTTCCACAATGTGGCGTAGATGCTCATGGGCCATTCGTAGCGTTTTCTCCGAGTCAAGACGAGGGAGAATCATCATCGAGGTCACGGGATGCCTGCTGTTTTCACCAACGATGGGTGGGGCGCGGTGATGGCGACAGCATTGCAGCGGGCGTGGTTGCGTGGTAGAGGCGCAGGGATGAACTGGCACGAAGTCATTGATGAGCGCAGCATCGAGTTGCACGGCGTCATCGCGCGTGAACTGCGGGCGAACCCTGAGAAGCTCGATCTCGTCGTGGCGTGGATTCAGCGGTTTCTCGATGACCCGGAGTATTCCGACCAGAACAAGGATGCGCTGGCGGAGTGGATGGAGATCATCCGCGAGGGGCTGCCGCGCGTGCTGGAGGCGCTGGCGGATGAAAGCGACGAAGGGCAGCGGTTGCGGCAGAGCAGCCCGTTTGCGGTCCTCATGCCACAGGATGAGAGGGCGCGGATTTTCGCAAAGTATGAAGCGCGCCGACCTCGAACACATCCTGCGGGCGTGTAAGGGCACGACGGGCGAGACGGAGTTCATCGTCATCGGCAGTCAGGCGATCCTCGGTCGGCATCCGGATGCGCCGCGCGTGCTGCGTGAATCGATCGAGGCGGACGTGTATCCGAAGCTGCGTCCGGATTTGTCACCAGATCTCGCTGGCAATCTCGGCGAGTTGTCGCTGTTTCACCAGACGCACGGCATCTGGGTGGATGGCGTCGAGCCGACAACCGCGACGCTGCCCGCGGGCTGGGAATCGCGGCTGGTGAAGGTCGAGAACGAGAACACGAATGGCGCAATCGGCTGGTGTCTCGATCCGCATGACCTCGCATACAGCAAGCTCGCGGCGCGGCGGGAGAAGGACATCGCATTTGTGACGGCGCTGATCCGGCACAAGCTGGTGAAGCCGTCCAAGGTGGAGGCGCTCATCGGAGCGGCGGAGGTGCCCCTGCGCGAACGGCTGTCGGAGGCGTGGGCGATCTGCCGCGCCCGCGCGGCAGACGAAGGCTGCGCGGCGTGAGTGAGCGCGTGAGACGTCAGTGCTTCGCTCCGCCGGGGTCGAGGACGGGGAACTTGCGGTAGGCGATGGGGCGGGAGAGGACGACTTTGGTGACTTTTGTGACGAGGACGACGAATTGGTGGAAGTCGCCGGTCTTGTCGGATTGGCGGTAGTAGGCGCGGGATTTTCCGGGGATGGCGTCCCAATACGGCTCGACGGCGTCGCCCTCGATGATGCGGGTCTCGCCGGAGATGTAGGCGATGTTCTCGACGGTGAAGTTGGGATGGGAGAACATCCATTCGGTGCGGGGATTGGCGCGGAGGTTCGCGACTTTCTGCGTGGCGGGGCCGGTGATGGTGAAGATTTCGTCGAGCGTGCCCTTGGTCTCGAAGTTCATCCATGTGGCGTGGGGCCAGCCGTCCTTGTCCACGGTGGTGAGAAGGCCGTGGCGGGCGTCGGAGACGAGCTGCCAGACTAGGCGGGAGAGTTCGGTGTCGAGTATCATCGGAGAAAGATCGCACCGCACGGGGCAGGTGCGCGCCGGGGGTTGGCGGAGGATGCCCGTTCCTTGTGCGCCGATGGGGCGGGCGGGTGGCCGGTCTCCGCGCAGTGAGCGCAGGGGCTGCCCCCTGCGCTCTGCGGGTGGCTCAGTAGCGGCGGACTTCGGTCTCTGTGGTCACGCCGCCATTGGGATGGCGCGTGGTTGTCTCCTCGGTGGTCGTGGTGCGGGTCGTGGGCTTGGTGGGTTCCACAATGACGGTCTTGCAGGAGGAGAACGTGAGGATCGCGGCGACTGCGATGAGGGATGCGGCGAGGGTTTTCATGGTTGGTGTGTGCGGGGTTTGGTTGTGGGCGGTCACTTGCTTTCCTCGGTGACGGTGGTGGTCTTTTTCTGGATGATGACGCCGGCGGGGGGCGAGGCCTTGCGGACGATGACGCGGGTGGCGTTCATGCGGTCGCCTTCGCGGGTGAAATAGACGGTGACGGGGACGCCGGACTTCACGGTCTCGACGGAGACGGGCTTGCCTTTCCCATCCACGTGCTCCCGGCAGTTCGGAAAAAAGGCTTCGTCGCGCGGACTTCCGCTGTCGTCATTTCGGACGGGGGCAGTATGGTTCGCGCGGACACCATGCCAGCTTCACTCATCGCAAAACGCTCGCTGCCGGACCTCACTGCCGAGGAATTGGCGGCGTGGATGGTGAGTCGCGGCTACAATGCCGCCCATGCGCCGCGGGTGCTGCGGGAGCTCTATGAGGCGAATGGTGAAAGGTCGCACCCCGATGCGCGGATGCCGGCAGGGTTGAAGGAACTCCTGAGCGCCACTTTTTCCAAGGAAGCGGCGAGCCTCGCGATGCGGCAGGTGGCGGACGATGGCACGGGCAAGCTGCTGTTGCGGCTCGGCGACGGGCGCACGGTGGAGTCGGTGCTCATGCCGGACTATCACCCGGCACGGGCGGCGGGGTGCGTCTCCAGCCAGGTGGGCTGTGCGATGGGGTGCGACTTTTGCGCGACGACTCAGACGGGCTTCGAGCGGAACCTCACGGCGGGAGAGATCGTGGAGCAGTTCATCCGGCTGCGGCGCGAGGCGCGGACGGCCGGGCGCACGCTGCGCACGGTGGTCTTCATGGGAATGGGGGAGCCGATGCTGAATCTGCGGAATGTGCTCGCGGCGGTGAAGCGCATCGCCGATCCCGCGCTGGGTGCGCTCGGCTGGAGGCAGGTGACCATATCCACCGTGGGCATCGTGCCGGGCATCGAGGAACTCCGGGAGGCGGATCTCGGTGTCCAGCTCGCGATCTCGCTGCACGCGCCGGATGATGCGACGCGGGCCGACCTGTTGCCGATGGGAAAGCGGTTCGACGTGCAGGATGTAATGGCCGCCGCGGATCGCTATCAGGCGAGCAGCGGGCGCATCACGACCATCCAGTATTGCCTCCTCGCGGGCGTGAACGACTCGCTGGCGCAAGCGCGCGATCTTTCCCGGCTGCTGCATGGGCGCGACATGCACGTGAATTTGCTGCGCTACAATCCGACCGGCCTGAGCCTGCGAGGCCGGACTTATGCGCCGAGCAGCATGGAAAAGACGGACGCCTTTCTCGCGGAGTTGCGCGCTCATGGCGCGGTCGCGCATCTGCGCCGGGCGCGCGGTCCGGATATTGATGCCGCGTGCGGGCAATTGCGAAAGCGCGCTGCGGCAGGCGGGGAATTGGGAGAACGGGAATCCGTTTCACTCCCTTCCTCTAAGTGCGGAACGAAGTAACGCGGGCAGTCCTGCCTGCGCAGCAGGCACGCGGACAGGATTGTCCGCGTTACACCGCGCCTCTGCTTTAAAATCCGGCATCCGTTGCGCTCGCGAATGCAAAAAATGTCCGGCTTGGCGAAACGGTTCGGGGTGTTTATTCATGCGGGCATGAACACGTTCTCACGCCGCTCGTTCCTCTCCACCTCTGCGGTGACTCTCGCCGCTGCTTCGCTCCACACACGCCTCGCCGCAGCCGATTCGGCGATTGGCGGCAAGGGCCGCATTCATCATTCCGTCTGCAAATGGTGCTACCCGAAGATCGAACTCAAGGACCTCTGCATCGCGGGGAAGGAAATGGGGCTGACCTCGATCGAGCTGCTTCAGCCCGCGAATTTTCCGACATTGAAAGAGCACGGACTCGGCTGCGCGATGGTGAGCAATCCCACGGTGAAGGGCTCCGATGGAAAGGCGCTCGGCGGCATCGAGCGCGCATGGAATCGCAAGGAGCATCACGACCTTCTCGTGCAAGCCTACGAGCCGCAGATCAACGCGGTCGCGGATGCGGGCTTCAAAAACCTCATCTGCTTTTCTGGCAATCGCGCGGGGCTCGACGATGAGGCGGGGCTGAAAAATTGCGCTGAGGGGCTGAAGAAAATCATGCAGCTCGCGGAGAAGCGCGGCGTGGTGATTTGCATGGAGCTTCTGAACAGCCGCGTGAATCACCCCGACTACCAGTGCGACAAGAGCGCGTGGGGCGTGGAGCTGGTGAAGCAGATAGGGTCCGCGAATTTCAAGCTGCTCTACGACATCTATCACATGCAGATCATGGAGGGTGATGTGATCGCGACGATCCGCAAGCAGCACGAAAACTTCGCGCATTACCACACCGGCGGAGTGCCGGGACGCCACGAGATAGATGAGACGCAGGAACTCAACTACGGGCCGATCATGCGCGCCATCGCGGAGACGGGATTCAAAGGGCACGTCGCGCAGGAATTCATCCCCGCGCGCCCCGATGCGATCGCGTCGCTGCGGCAGGCCGTGGGGATCTGCGATGTGTGATGGGCGTTGCCGAGTGTGACATCCCGGAGGACTACCTTCTGTCTGCTGGCGCTGGCATCCGGCTGTGCCGTCCAGGCCGATGATGCCGGGCGGGCTTGGAGCAGGAATTTGCTTTTCCCCGCGCCGCACCGGAAACGCTCATAACGCGGACGGGCGTCGGGGAGTGAGGGGTCTGGTCACTTACGGCCAGCCTTGGCAGTCTGTGGCAAGGCTTCGATAGGCGGGTTCATCCGCGAGGCCATACTCCTGCGCTGTGTCGTCACACCCGCAGGTAAATTTTCCGCCGGTGCAGCCACCATGCGAGCAGGATGCCGAAGCCCGTGGCGACGGCGGCGTGCAGCAGGCCGGGCGTCGGGCCGACGAAGCGGTGGGCGAGCTGGTTGAAGTTCGCGACGTGCGCCGCGAGGTAGATCGTGATCGGGTTCAGACCGATCCAGATGAAAGGCTCGGCCCATGCGCGCATTTTCCGCACCTCGATGATCTGGTGGAACGCGCCGAGGAGGATCGCGCTGCACCCGCACGCGAAGAGGACGAATGAGGACGTCCACAGTTTCTTGATCATCGGGAACGGCACCGACCAAAGCAGGCCGAGTGCGAGCAGCGCCGCGCCGCCGGCGACGAGCAGGAGCGACTTGCGCGAGCCCTCCGCGCGCGTGGTGCGCAGGAAGATCCCGGCGAGTACGCCGAGGATGCAGTTTGCGATCGCGGGAATCGTGCTGAGGATGCCTTCCGGGTCGTGATCGCGGTCGTATTTTCTCCCCGGCAGGAACTGTGAGTCGAACCAGTTCACGAGGTTGTGCCCCTCGCGCAGATCGCCCGGAGTCCCGCCGGGCATCGGCACGAAGGCGAGCAGCGCCCAGTAGCCGAGCAGCAGCGTGCCGCATGCGATCGCGAGCGAGCGAGCGCCGAGCCACAGCGAGAGCAGCCCCGCGCCGAGCGATGCGACCGCGATGCGCTGGAGCACGCCGAGCCAGCGCACCTCGTCCAGGCCCTTGTTCAGCCCGCCGGAAAAGAGCACGCCGATCGCGAAGAGAATGACCGCGCGCAGGATGAGGCCGCGTGCGGCGGCGGCGCGTCCGTGCAGCGCGGCCCTGCGCGGGAGCGAGAGCGCGAGTGACACGCCGGCGATGAAGACGAACATCGGGAACACGAGGTCGAAAAAAAGGAAGCCCTCCCACTTCGCGTGATCGAGCTGGTTGGTGAAGATCCTCGCCGTCCACGAGTCGCCGAAGGTCTTCATCGCGCCGTGCAGCGAGCCGCCGCCGACGATTAAGAACATGTCGAAGCCGCGCAGCGCATCGAGGCTTGCGAGGCGCGGGGCGGGGGATTCGGGGTCGGGCATGTCGCAACAGTGCAGGCGTGCCGCGTTTCATGGCAAGGCGAAGATAGCGCCGCGCTTGCCATCGCGGACTGCGCTGCCTATCGAAGCGCGCCGCATGTTTTTCCTCACGCCAAAGTTCATCAAGCAGGGTCGCCTCTACATCAAGGAGGCGGAGAAGCGCCTTGCCTATAATCGCGACCGCTGGACGCCGGAAGTGATCTCCACATTTGAGGGCGAGATCGCGCGGCTCACCGATGCCGTGAAGAGCCGCGACGAGACCGCTGTGAAAGTGTGCGAGCAGTCGCTCGACAAGCTCTGCGGCCAGCATTGCCCGCTCGGGCCAAATGCGGGCATCGCGGAAAATGTGGAGGTCATCCTCGTGGCGATCATCGTCGCGCTCGGCATCCGCACGTATTTCCTCCAGCCGTTCACGATTCCCACGTCCTCGATGTTTCCAACGCTGAACGGCATCACCGGCAAGGCGACGACCGAGGAGCCGCCGAATCTTTTGATCCGCGCATACCAGAGCGCGGCATACGGGCGGACCTGGCACAATGTCGTCGCTGAGGCGGACGAGAAGGTGACCAATGTAGCCGAGGAAAAGCGCGGCGGCCTGCGGCGGTTCTTCACCTACACGCGCGTGGATACGAGCGCGGGAAACACGTATTGGATTAACGAGGCAAGAGACCCGGTGGAAACTGCGTTCGGCGCGAAGCACGGGGAGGGTTCCCGCCCGACGCTGATCGGCAAGTCATTTCACAAGGGCGAGCCGATCGTGCGCGGCTACACCGACACGGGCGATCACGTCTTCGTGGACAAATTCAGTTACCACTTCCGAAAGCCGTCGCGCGGCGAGGTGTTCGTGTTCACGACGGGAAACATCCCGGCGATGGGCGACCTCGGGCCGCCTCCGCACAAGCCGTCACAGTTTTACATCAAGCGCCTTGCGGGTGTTCCTGGCGATGAGCTGCGCATCGCGGCGCCGGAGCTTTTTCACAACGACCATCGTGCGGAGGAGCCGGGCTTCGTGCGCGTGATGAGGGGCAGCAAGCAAAATCCGGTGGACGACTACCAAGGATACTCGAATTCGATCGGCCAGAGTTTCGACGAATACAGCCTGCGCTCGTCTGACATGAAATTCCGCTTGCCGGAGCGAAAATATTTCGCGCTCGGTGACAACAGCTACAACAGCTCCGACAGCCGTGCGTGGGGCACGGTGCCGCAGGAAAATCTCATGGGCCCGGGCTTTTTCGTTTACTGGCCGTTCGTGAACAGCCGCGGCTCGCACTTCGGGCTGATCAAGTAGCCGCGCTTGTCAAAGCGCGGGCTGATCTCCGGGTGCGAAATGAAAGCGTGCCTGCGTTTTGACAAGCGCGGCTGCGGAATCACAGCAGCGCGAGCGCGGTGTCGAGTTCCGCCTCGGTGTTGTAAAAATGCGGGCTGAAGCGGAGGTAGTCGCGGCCCTCGCGATCGTGACGGAGCGAACTGACGACACCCGCCTTTTCCAGCTTCGCGTGAAGCTCCGCCATGCTGCGCCCTTCGCGGCGGAAAGTCGTGATGCCGCTCGCCGCCGCGCCCTCGCTCGGGCTGTGGATTTTGTAGCCGCGTTCGCGCAGGCCCGCGGTGAGATGCGTGGTGAGTTCTAGGAGGCGCCCGGCGATTTTTGCAGTGCCGTGGCGCAGGAACATGGCGATGGCCGCCTGCATTCCGTAGATGCCCGCGATGTTCAGCACGCCCGGTTCGTAGCGCTGCGCGGTTGGCACGAAACGCACCTCGTCCTGCGCTTGGAAATTTGGCGAAATCACATTCCACGCGCCGAGCAGCGTCGGGCGGCAGAGGTCGAAATGCTTCCGTTTCACGTACACGATGCCGATCGCGACAGGGCCGAGCATCCACTTGTGCGCATCGGCGCTCAGGAAATCCACATGCCTCACGCTGAGCGGAAATGCGCCGAGCGTCTGGATCGCATCGAGGGAAAAAAGCACGCCGCGCCCGTGCAGCAGCCTGCCGATGGCATCCACATCAATGCGGTAGCCGGAGAAAAAATGGCAGCTTGCGAGCGCGACGAGCTTCGTCTTCGGCGTGAGCGCGGCGGCGACGAGATCGGGTGTGATCTCGCCGGGGCGCGCGGGCTGGAGCAGTTTCACCACGACGCCGCGGCGGCGCAGATCGATCCACGGATAGACATTTGCCGGGTAGTCGCCGGCGTAGCAGATCACCTCGTCGCCCGGCTCCCACGGCAGGCCGTTTGCGAAGAGGCTCAGGCCGAGCGAAGTCGGGCCGAGCAGCGCGATTTCATCCGCGTCCGCGCCGATGAATTCCGCGCAGAGCCGCCGCGCGTTCTTGATGTCGCGCAGCACGTCGCCAAATTCCTGCGGCATCTCGCACGACTGGCGCACATGCGCGCACATCGCATCCGCGACACACGCGGGCAGCGCGGTGACGGCGGCGTGCCCGAGAAAAATCTTCGATTTGCAGACTGGGAAAAGCCGCTGCCGCTCAGACTCGTCGGAAAAAAAAATCGGCATGTTGGTTTTCGTGTTCTTTCGTCTCGTTCGCGGAAATTCCGATCGATCAGTTCGCCGGAGCAGGAGCGGGAATGGTTTCCGGCGGCGCACCATACGGCGCTGGCGGCGGCGGGAGTTTGGCGAGCACTTCGGGTTTCGCGAACTGCGTCTCGACCGTGAACTCATGCTCCATCTTCAGCACTTTTCCGTCGGGCGCGCTGACGGTCGTTGTGCTCACACTGAAGTTCGGCTCCACCAGTTGCGGCGCCGGTTTTTGCGGCTTGCGGATGTTGTCCACGATCACGAGCACGCAGAGATGCGCGACGAGCACGCCCACTATCACGCAGACCCAGAGCTTGGTGTTCACGGCTGCCGGGCGGATTTTGCCCCGGCCTCGATGAGCTTCCAGAAGCCGTCCTTTTTGCTGAGCTGCTCGTCCTCCGCGGAGGAGAGCTTCGATCGGAAAAAGAAATCCTGGAGCGTGTTCTTGTGCAGTACGCGATGGACGGTGACGCCTTCGGGCCGCCTCTCGAAATAGATGCGGTGGTCGCGGGCGCGGTAGCGGTGCAGCGTCTTGCCGTTGCGCTCGAGCTTTCCGAATTTCTCCGGATCGAGTTCGTCGAGATTTTCCGGCAGAGCACCGAACTCCGCGAGCAGATCGAGCTGAAGCTCCTTGGGCAGTGCGGCCATTTCCGCGGCGCTGATTTCGTTGAAGATGATCTGATACATCGGCTCAGGAATACCTACGCGGGATTCGCTTTATTGGAAGCAGAAGCGTCGCGGAGATGGCTCGGGGGAAACCACGAATGAACACGAATTGTTCGGAGCTGCGGCGGTTTGCCGTTATTGCTTCCCCTGCAATTCATTCGTGTCTCTTCGTGTCCATTCGTGGTTTCCCTCAACTCGGTTCGTGTCCGGCATCGCCGTCGCGGTGCAGCCGCGCGACGCGCTGGCCGATGCCGGTGAAAATGTCCCACACGATTGTGCCTGCGAGCGTGGCGAGTTCGCGGACGGGGAACGTCTCGCTGCCCTGCGTGCCGATGAGCACGGCTTCGTCGCCCGGCGCGGCGGTCACGCCGGTCACGTCGGCCATGATCTGATCCATCGTCACGCGGCCGAGGATCGCGCAGCGCTTTCCGCCGATGAGCACCGCGGCATCTTTTCCGGAGAGCTGCCGTGGGTAACCGTCCGCGTAGCCCACGGCGAGAGTCGCGATGCGCATGGGCGCGGGCGTGATGAAGTTGCGCCCGTAGCTCACGCTGCGGCCTTTTCCAAAGTCGCGCACAAGCACCACGCGTGTCTTCCAAGTGAGCGCGGGCGCGAGCCGCGATTGGAATTCCGGCAGCGGCGATTCGCCGTAGAGCGCGAGGCCGGGGCGCGCGAGCGTGCCCGCGATTTTCGGGAATGCGAGAAGCGCCGCGCTGTTTTCGATGTGAACGAGCGCGTCGCGGAGACCGATCCCGCGGAGCTGTACGACGAGCACATGGAAGCGCGTGAGCTGTTCGCGTGTAAAAGCCGGGTCTTCGTCCGCAACGGGAAGGTGCGAGCCGATGCCGGTGATCTCGATGCCCGGAAGCGTCATGATTTTCCGGGCGACCGCAATGGCGTCGTCCTGCCACACACCGAGCCGGCCCATACCCGTGTCCAGTGAGAGATGCACCTTCACGCGCGCGCCGGATGAGTGAGCGGCGTGCGCTGAGTACTGCGCGGCTTCCTCGAAGCTAGACACGACTGGGATGAATCCCCGCTGCACGATCGCGGCGTGCTCGGCGGGCAGCGTGCCGCTGAGCAGGCAGACCGGTGCGCCGCGCGCGTGCGGGGAAATTTCCTCCGCTTCCGCGAGATTCGCGACGCCGAACATCGCGACTTTTCCCGCGAGCGCATCCACGACGGCGGTCGCGCCGTGGCCGTAAGCGTTTGCCTTCACGACCGCCATGATTTTCACCGAGGGGCCGGCG
>Ga0209596_1001068_pt1 | contig 24250 bp, 30 predicted proteins | sample M_130807_MF_Meta_FD_187314 | JGI IMG/M metagenome (GOLD analysis project Ga0209596, IMG submission 187314) | Freshwater microbial communities from Lake Montjoie, Canada to study carbon cycling - M_130807_MF_MetaG (SPAdes) (version 2) | ecosystem: Environmental > Aquatic > Freshwater > Lake...
GTAATCGCCGTCGTAGGCATTCGCCACAATCGGGCCGACGTCGATCGTGTTGAACCCGCGCGCCGTGTAGTCGCTGAGAATGCGGTCCCAGTCGGATGGGTCGCAAACGTCAAGCTCATCCATGAAGAATGGATTGTTTGGTGATCCCGGCGTCGGCCCATACGGATACGGCCCAATGATACAAATGGACGCCTTAAGGTTCGTGTCAGTCGGTGCGATGCCACCAGACAATAGGAGCAGGTTCACGGTTCCATCCACCAATCATCTTCGCCCGTGGCAATCCAGAGACACAGCAGGACCGCCAAGAGGATCAACGCCGCCGCCGCAATCAGCGTTAGCATGGCCTAGTTCGGCGCGTCCGTCGCCACGTATTGAAACGCCGTGCCGGAATCCGGCACCGGCGAGAACGTGACCGCGTTCCCGTTCACCTTCACGCGCTCGTAATCGCCGACGCCCGAATCAGCGGGACGCACTTCCAGCGCCCCGTCAGGCTGCTGACTGATGATCTGACCATCCGGCAAGCGCACCGCATCAGTGATCGTCACGCGGCAGGACTGGCCCGCCAGAAACGACTTCACGACTTGCTGACGCCCCTGCGAGTAGATGTTCCATGCGAGTCCATTGGCGGGTCCGAAAGCTTTCATCGTGGATAATCTCCGATTCGATAGTTGTATCTAGGTGAGGATCTGACGAAGGCAACATCGCCCATTTGTGGGGACGAAACATTCAATGAGGCTGAAGTTCGTGGCGCGCCACAGTTGACGCAGTTCGATGCCGCAGACGAAACTGACTTGCAGTACTCGCATTCAACCATCTGCGCGGAGCGTATCTGGCGATATGGCAAATACGGCATGGGCGCGTCAACGTGCGGCGTCAGGTCTTGCGGCATCAATGCACCCTCCGCGCTGGAATATCATCGGGCGGCTCAACACCAGCCTGGTGCAGCATTTCCGCAATGTCGTCATACAGCGGCTCGATCAGGTTGGTCATTTCATCCTCGTCGTATATTTGAGGCCCCTTGACGCGGCGCTGTGCCGTTAGCGTTGTTTCCACCAGCGCGGATAGTGGGACTTCATATTTCGCCGCAAGAAACACCAGCAGATGCTCGTACATCTGAGTCAGCGGGTCTTGCTTCCGCTTCGCAGCAATCGCAAATAGCAGTGATGCCGACGCGATTTTGTGTGCCACTTCGCTCATCGCTTCCCCTCGCGCATCTCTCGCGCTAGCCGCTGCGCCCGACTGCCCACATCTTTCGCCCACTGAGAATTGAGCATCTCGTCTGCCGCTGTCGCGTAGTCCATGCCCTTGAGTGCGGCCAGCATCTTGTGGAAACCGAGTAGGCCACCGACGCCCATGTTGTAGGCCATCTGGACCAGCACACCTTGACGCACGCCGTCGAGTTCCTTGAACCACGGGAAGCGCATGTCGAGTTCCTTGCTGCGGGCCTGAATGCGGCTGTGGAGGATCAGGAGCGACTCTGCGACTGACAAGCCATCGACGGACAGCTCAAAGCCGTAACCGACCGTCGCGCGTCCACCGGACGGCAGGATGCCCAACGGATGGCCTGTGGCATCGTCATAGACGACGGCGCGGAAGCCCTCATCGGCAATCAACTGCTTGGCGACTGCGCCCAGGTCGATCATGCTGACTCAGACTATGCTGTATTTTGTATTGCTTTGCAAGCCTACTGCGTGAGCGTCGGCATTTTCTGGTCAAGCTTGCCCAACAGCCGCTTCCGAGCCACAGCCTTCAGTCGCGCACGTCATTTCACGACTTTGCCATCAAGGAGCAGGTTCAGCGAGCCGTCGATGCGCTTGAATACCTCATCCACTCGCTTCAGGACTTCGGCAAGGTTTTCCTTCTTCACGCTATCGGTTTCGAGCAACGCAATCCGACGTCTGTCCTCTTGCACCATCTGCCACGCCATCCCAACCGACACAATCAGCCCGATTATCGACATCAGCACGGGCGGCTTAGTCCACTCTTGAAACCCCTGTGCGGAGACGGCCATCGGAGACGCGAGACACACGCCAATCGCAATGCCGACGCTCACATACGTCCACGCTGAACGGCTGCTACGATCACGCAGGCCCCGCGTCCGTAGATGCTCAATCAATGCGTTCATTGCCCAAGGACTCGGAACACGGACCATGATCCCGTGATGTTTCCCGCTGTGCCGCTGGACCGCAACGCGAGCGTCCATGCCCCCGTCCAGTTGGTCGCAAACAAAGGCAATCCAATGACGTTACCAGTTGAAACGGATCCGACTGATGCAACACGCTTTAATCCAGCGATGTCGGCTAGGCGAACCGTGATCTGTGTTGTCGCGTACGCATTCACCGCGTTACCGAGGTTGTCAGGACCAGCGTTACTGCCCCACACGTCTACCGTATCCGTGGAGTTGCGGAGCCAGACGCCCGCCGCGCCGCCCGTGCCATAGAACGACACCATTACCACCAGCGTATCGAGCGCGGTCAGTGTGTTCTTTGCGGTCGTTCCAAGCGCACACGTTAGCATGTTGATCGGTGCTCCCGATGACGAAGTGTAAGTGGACGCCGAGACATCCAGCGGCACATACGCGCCGAGAATCCCATCCTGCCAATAGAGCGTCCCGCTGCGATTTTGCAGCTTGTTGGTCGTGCTGACCGGCGTCTCAGACGCAATCGTAATCGGACCGCAGGCCTGATCGCCCGTGCCGGTCGTGCCACCAGGCACACCGCCGACCAGTAATGCGCCGATGCCGGTATCGGTGACGACTTGCGTGGATGCAATCTGTGGACGTGGCATTAGGTGAGCCTCACGAGTTGACAAGCCCAGACGAGGCCGTAAGCCGGTGCGCCGGTGCTGTGATAGACCTTGACGGCATACGCCTTTGATGCGCCCGCCGAAGCGAACGTAATCGCCGTGCTGCGCTGCCGATCGCCGGTCGTGGACGTGGATGAGATCGACACCAGCGGCGTATCCGGCGCGCCGTCCGTCAGATTGACCAGAGACGCGGTCACCGTGCCCGCCGAGGCCAACATCATGCCTTCAAGCGCAAACGTGCCCGCGAGGTTGGCCGAGTCGATGAAGGCCCACGAGCTACCCGCCGCGCACTTATCGAACGTGGTGCCCGAAGGAATCGACGTCGCCGTGATGGGCGAGTTTGGATCACCGCCAAGCCAATTGACCGTGGAGCCAATCGTCACCGAGGCCAAGCCGGTTGACGGGATGTCGTCTTCCGTCAGATACGGACTGGCTGGCGTCCCTGACGGCGTGGTCAGGATGTATTTGAACGTCGCGGCCGGCAAGTAGATCGGCTGCGGAGGTCGACCCGCTGAGTCCAGAATGATCGGGTTCGTGTTCACTGACGCCGGATCAAGCGCAATCGTCGTGTAGGTCGTGGCAGGCGTGGTTGTTCCAGCGGCATACGTGTAGAGCTTGTAACCCGCCAGCGGCACGCCGTCAGCATCGACGAACGTCCAGAACTTCGACGGGATTGGGGAGAGTGTGCCCGACATGCTAGGCTGACCTTTCCATGTGGCGCAAAGTCGTCTGTGCGTATCTCATCGCGTGGCTCACTCTTTTTCTTTCTCTCTGTTGGATGCGAACGACAGTTCCGGCAATCCCTGCGCCTTCAACGCGGTATTTATGGACGCCACCGCCCCGGCTTTCACTGCCGCTGGAGCCATCGAAGGCAGGTTTATGCCACGGGTCAAGGCGCGCACAACGGTCGGAGACTGAAGCGCCTTCGCCATCCCTGCTGCGCCTAGTTCCTGAAGGCCCGCGAACAGCCACACTGTTGGGTTAATGAAACCCACACCGGTTAGCGTGGTCAGCTTGCCGATGTTCGCCGCCTGCGCCGCCGTGCCGCTCGTGTTGGCGTTCGCGCCTGCTCGTTTCGCCGCAAGGAAGAAGTTATCAAGGTCGGTTAAGTAGCTGGGGTTCTTTTTCAGCGCCTCAGCAAATACCGTGCGCTTGGTGCCCATCCCGAGCTTCTGCCACTCGGCCAGCATGTTCTTAAGTTCGCCGGGGTCTGCCGTCATGCGGGCCATCATGTCTTCCAGATAAGCCCGACCAATGTGCGGCATGGCTTCCGGGACTTCGGCGGCAATCGTTCGCAACTGCGCCATGTTCGCGTCTTTCGGCGCCATGAGCTGTTGAGCTACGCGGGACACCTTGCTGCCATCGCTTCCCTGTAGAACGTCCAGCACGTCGGCCGCGTTGTATTTGTTGATCGTGGCTGTGCGCCCTTCCATCAGCTTGTCGTAAATACCTGGGGCTGACGACTTCGCCGCGTTAACGACCTGCGTATCTAGTTCCTTGACGATCTTCGCCAGTGCGCCGGTCCCGCTGTCGACATTCGCGCCAGCACTGGCGTCGCGTAGAATGGCCTTCAGTTCAGACAGCGCGCTATCAACCACGGTCAGAGGCGCCGAGGCATCTTTGACGCGCATGAGCTTGTCGAGAGCGACGAGCGCGTTCGCCTTCGCGCCCGGTGGCAAGCCACCAATGGCGTCACGCTGTGCTGACAACTCTTTGTGCAGTGACTCTAAGCTCTGACGTGACGCCTTGAGGTCCACGCCGATGACACTGTTGTTCTGCTCCGCTTGTCGAATCGCCGAATAGGCGTCGTCGGCTTCCTTGGCGAATGATGCCACACTAGACTGCGCCCGACGCGCCGCGTCAGCGCCTGCGGTTTCAAACGTGTGCGCGGTCCCACCGCTATTCGCACTCGCGGCCATGCCTTCGCCCACTGTGGCGAATTCTTGGCGAGTCGCTTGCGCGGCGTCACTGCCGATCTTGCCGCCAATGAGCGATGTTTTCTGCGCGCCCTGTTCGGTGCCACGAATCACCGGGCTACCCGTCATCGTGCCGGCACTCAACGGAATACCCTGCTGTTGCGCCCAGTCGACGGCCTGAGCATCCTGCGCCGGCATCGACCGCATCGACGGCAGGATCTTCCTCGGCATCATCTTCGCCACGCCGCTGAGAATCTTCGGACCAGCGAACATTGATGTCACGTCTGCGGCGACTTCTGGCCCTTCACCGTTCGCAATCCGTTCGGCAAATGAATCCAGCATCGGACCGACCACCGGCATTAAGTAAGCCAGCGCGTGCATTGAGGCTTTCCCTTTGTCACCCTTGGCGTAGGCTTCTTTCGCCTTGTCCCATTCCGCGCCTTGCGCGTTGAACATGTCCAGAGGCGCCCGGCCCAATGAAATCATCGTGTCGATGGGATGCAGGATGGGCGATGCGACGTCACTCGCCAAGCGAGAAACCATGCGAGTCGTATCGCCTACCGCCTGCGCCGCATTCGCGCCGGGATTCTTCACCAGATCAACGGCATCGTAGGCGAGACGCTTACCGAGACTCCACAAGCCAGTGACCACGGGACGCTGAATGCCTGTCTGGCCTTGTGCTCCTTGCGCGTTTGCCGATGGCTGCGAGGACACGACCGCCCACGGATCATCAGGCGCGAGAGGCTTGGTCTGCACAACCGCCCACGGATTCTGCGGCATTACTTGATCCTCTGCGCCGACTTGCCATCGGCTGAGACTTTCCACGTCTGACCATTGGCGAATGTATGCTGACCGGGGCCAGCGGCGAGGACTTGAGGCGGAGCGGATTCATTCGATGTGACCGCACGGTCCCTAAACCTCGCCGTGTCGTAGCCAGCATCCTCAAGTGAGCTGAGACGCACATCGAGCTTTTGATTCAGCGTCTTCTGCAAGTTCTGCATCTTGGTCTGAACGACCTGTGGAGGATCACCCAGCGTCGGGAGGATCTTGGCGTATTTGACTTCGTCCTCTTTATGGAGGACGCCGCCTTCGAGTGACTTGCCAATGATCTGGCGCACGAGCGCAATCATGCCTTCACGCTGCTTCGCGCCCATGCCAAACCCCGTCGCGTTCGTCACGAAATCAGGCATCGCGCCACCGATTGACGGCATGATGCCCGTATCGGACGGCTCGAAATTCAACCCGTTCAGTAGCTTAATGCCCTCTTGGATACCCGCTACGTCTTGTGCGTCACCGGACGTGACCGGACGGCCTTGCTCGCGTGTGCCGGCAGGCAGATCCCCGGGACGATATTCAGACTCACCCACACGTAACGCTTGACCATTCCGCATCACCCAGAACTTGGGCTTCGCTTCATTAGGAGCGCGATACGCTGGAACACCAGCCGACAGTTCTTCCTCTGTCACGAGCTTTTGGATAGGCTGCCCGTTTGGCCCCGGCACAGTGATCGGGTATTTCTTGATCGGTTCAGGCTCAACCGGATTCTCAGCGACCATCTGATTGTCTCCACCCATGCGTCGGTCGCCCTTATTCAGCGTGTAAGCAGGCGCTGGCGCATCACCGAGCGCGGCCAACTTGTCAACCATCTGCTTGATCGCTTTCGGATTCTTCCCGCCGTCTGTCTGCTTGTGGTATTCGTCTAGATACGCCTGCCCGCCCATGGCCGCGAGCACTTCCACGACTGGAGCCGGATAGCCCAAGGATTGAGCCAGCTTCGCGCGCGACTTGATGTCGTCCATCTGTCGTTTCTGGTGGTCGCTGAGATACTGCTCCACACCGGGACGCAGTTCTGGCGCGATCTGATCGAGTGACGCCTTCATAATGCCGGGATCGCCGTTTGACAGCCCAGCACCAATGGCAAGGACCATTTTCCGGCGCTTTTCTTCCTCAGCCTTCGACGCGGCATCTGCCTGACGGGCGTCCATTTCGCCTTGCGTGTTCTGCATCTGCAATGCGCGCGCATCGCGCTGCTGCTGGGCGTCTAGTCGCTGCTGTTCGGCGTCCTTCTGCTGCTGCAACTGCCCCGGAATTGCGGCCACGCTCTGCCCAATCTGGCCCAACGCATTCGCCCAGCCCTGCCCCTGCTGCAACCGCGCGCGGGCTTGCGCGTCCCCGAGGTTCTGGTAGATGTTGGCGACCGAGTTGCCGTAGTCACTGATGTAGGACATTAACCGCCACCATTGTTAGGGTTGCCCGCCTGTTGGATCTTGTAGTCACGGTTCCACAGTTCGTTGTTCTGCTGGAAGTTCTGGTTCCACGTCTGGTTTTGCACGTCCGCGCCGAAACGGTTCTGGGAGAGTCCGTAATTGGCGTAGCCCAATCCCAACTGGCCCTGAGACACACCGAGGTTCCCGTAGCCGAGGCCCGCGTTCACGTTCGCGTTGTAGCTCCCGAGCGCCTGCTGATAGCCCTGATTCTGGCCCTGCAAGTTCGCGCCGTAGGTGCCGAGCGCCTGGTTATAGGCTTGATTCTGAGCCGCAGAGTTCAGCCCGTAGGTATTCGACGCCTGCCCGTATCGCTGGCCCTGATAAGCCAACTGATTGGCGTTGTTCTGCCCTTGCGCCGTCAGGCTGTTGCTCACGTTCTGCCCTTGGGCGTTCAGGTTGTTCCCGACGTTGAATTGCCCCGTCTGATTCTGTGCGCCCGCGTTGAACTGCGCGGCGTTGTTGTAGGCCCCAGCGTTGAACTGACCGGCCTGATTCTGCGACCCCGCATTGAACTGGGACGCTTGATTCGCGGACCCCGCGTTGAATTGCGACGTGGAGTTCTGCGCCCCGGCGTTGAACAAGCCGACCTGATTCTGCGCGCCCGCGTTCGTCAGGTTCGCGTTGGTCTGCGCGTTGGCGTTGAACTGATTGTTTTGCTGCGTCTGGCCGCTATTGAACGTGTCAGACTGCAACTTGTTCGCCGCGTTCGTGCTACCCACTTGATAGTTCTGGGCAAACGCATTGTTGAACTCGTTGAACTTCCGGCCGTAGACGTTCGCGTATTCCTGACTCGCCGCGTTCTGGCCGTAGTCGATCAAGCCCTTGTAGGCCCCGCCCGTCCGTGACAAGCCACGCGCCGCGTTGTTGTTTTCCAGCGCGCCCTGACCCTGCGACAGCCGGAAGGCATACGACGGGTCGGCCTTCATGTCGGCTTCACTGACCCCGCCGAACTTCTCGGGATTTGCCAACATCTGCGCTTGCACTGCCGGACCCGCCTGAGCATAGGCCGGGGATGCCATGATCGCTTGCGCCTGCGCGGTCTGCGCCTGCTGCACCGTCGCATTCTGTGCGCTGACCTGCTGTGTCCCCGCCTGCGTCGTGCTGGCCTGCTGGGGCGTGATCTGGTTTGCCGTGACGCTCGTCGGATTGCCGAGAGCATCGACGCCGCCAAACGGCTGATACGTCCCGCTGCCATCCGGCGCGTTGAACTGCCCGAGTGACCCGAGGCCCTGATAGCTGAAATCGCCGTAAGGATTCGTCGCGTTGCCGCTGAAATTGCCTGAACTGGACGACGGATCACCGCCCGCCCACTGGCCCGTCTCAGCCGAGTCTGCGCCACTCGCGCCCATGCCAGAGGCACGGTCCATCCAATAGGACAACGGCGCCTTCTGGCCGTTGCCCATCGTCTCGCCGCTCTGCGACTTCTGGACGAAGTAGTCGGCCTGCTGATTGAGCCAGTTCGGATCTTGCGCCTTCTGCGGCCACGCGGCTTTGAGCTTGCTAATGAACTGGTCGCGCACGTTCTGCCCGCCCGCGCTCATGTCGCCCGCTTGAATGCCACCGTTCACGCCGGTGTTACCAGTGCCACCACCGACCATGCGACCAGTCGAAGGGTCAATGTAGCCGCCACCACCAGCCGTAGTGAGAGCGCCGGGTTTCGTCATCCACGACATATCCCGACCAGCCGCAATGCCTGCGGCGTATTGAGCCGCTGGATCATTTGGCTGACCCTTAGGGTAGAAAATGCCACGGCCTTGCGCCGGATCACCTTCAGGACCACTCGGCGGCGGCACGTCAATGCCGTTCGACTTGAACCAGTTGTCGCCGCCCAATTCCATGTTCGGGTTGTATTCGCCCGGGAGAAAGCCCGCCATTACTGGACCCCCTGAGTTGGCACGATACGCGCGCCCTTCTGGACGGCCATCTCAGCCTGCTGACGCGGCAATCGGGCCGTCTGCCCATTCGGGGCCTGCACCGTGACCATGTCGCCTTGTGGAGCCTGTGGACCGCCCTGCGGCTGGCCCTGCATCGGCTGGCCTTGTGGAGCCATCCCACCTTGGCGCGGCGTCATCTGGCCCATCTGACCGACCTGCCCGAGCATCGCGCCGTAAGGATTGCCGCTCTGTGGGGCCATCTGGCGCGGCGCGTATGGGTTCTGTGGCGCTTGATATGCGCCCGGCATCGCCATTGGTCCAATGTTGCCAGCCTGTGAGCCTAGACGACCAAGCGCGGACTGTGACGCATCAAGATACGGCTTGCGCTGTGCCGTTTCAATGTCGAATAGGCGCTTCTTCTCGTCGAGCGCCTTCTGCGCGGAATCGGCTTGAATTTTCGCAGCGTCTGTCGTGGCGTTTGAACCCAACTTGCCACTGACAAGAGATCCGGCTGTAGTTACTCCGGCTGCAAGCATTGTTGCTGCTGCTGGGGTCAATGTGGCTAACGGCATAACTCAGTCCTTCCCGACCGGCAGCACAAAGGGCAAGCCGGGGACAATCTGCGCCCCAATGCGCGGATGCGCGAGGAGCTTTACTACGTCATCGTCAATCGCGGCGGTCATCACACGCTCAAATCCGAGACTCCGCGCCGTGCGTTTCATCAAGTCCAACAACTTCAGACCCACACGGCCGGTCTTGCGTTTGTGCGGGGCAATCCAGATACATTCAGCATGGAGCAACGGAACCAATAGCCACCGCGCCACAATCTCGCCGTTCTCGTCTTCGACCACGCACACGCGGGACTTCACCGGAGACAATTCAGCCAAGATCGGATCGAGTTCCTCGTCCAATCGGTGCCACTGCTCCACCGGCAACACGCGAGACGTCATAACGGCATCTCCACGGCCCGCACCGTCAACGCATACGCCATCGCCGTGCCCACTGAGGCATAGGCCACCGCGTAGCTGATATCCGTCGATGCGGTCACATCAATCGAGAACACGCCGTTCTGCTGCGTGGCCGTCGCGTTGCCCGTCAAGGCCACGCCCGACTGCGAACAGACAACACCATAGGGATTCGTCCATGACAGCGTGAACGTGATCGAACTGGACACACTCGCAGGGGTCACCACTTGCAGCGTGTAGCTGACCTGATACGACGTACCGTTGACCTGCTGAATCGGAATCGTCGTGGCCGCGATAGAAGCGACAGAACCCGTCTCGACCACCGTCCCAACCTGCTGCGGCGACGCATTCACCGACTGGCGCATACCGTCCATCCACCGCTGCACGTTCGGATCAAGCTTGTCGGCGCTCGTGACCCAGTTATTTGTCGACGGAATACCAGGGACTTGGCCCATTACTGCGTCCCTTCTTCGCCAGAGACGCCGAATTGCAGCAAGCGCCACGGCACCGGGTCACTCACCGCAATCCGCACCACCGCGTTACGCGCCCGCGTCAACGTGCCCGCCCACCGTGCCCGAGCGTTGTAGTTGCCGAGTGCGCCGGCCGACACCCACCGCTCGTTACCAAACGTGTGGCCGGCGTCATTCGAGACGCTGAGCATGACCTTCGGATCGGACCCTTGTCCCGTGGAAAGGCCGACGCCCGTCTCCATGTCCAACTGCGCGTTGTTGTAGAACATGTAGTTCAGTGACGGAGAGGCGGGCAACCGGAACTGACGAATGCGCCACATGCCTTCGCCGTCGACATCCGTTGCCGTCGTGATCGACATGATGTAGGTGTCGCCGCTCACCCGATCGCCGACGATGTTCTGGTTCTGCGACGTGTGGCAGAACGTGCCGACCTTGATTGCGTCCGTGCCGCCGAGGATGCTGTTGCCGTAGCCGCGCTCATGCCACAGCGACGTCGCCGCATCGAATACCCACGTCGCATTCGCCACCGGGAAGGTCAGCACGTAAAACGTATGCCCCTGCTCCTGATACGTGAAGGCGACCGCGTCATCAATGGCCGAGTAGCTCTGAATCGCGTATTCGAGCGCGTGCGTCGAAATTCGAAGCGGGGCATAGCCGTCCAGCCGGTGAATCATGCCCGCGCCTTGCGCGTTCTGGGACACCCACACGGGCACGTTGTTCAGCGCGGCCAACGAGAACGGCGCGGCCACACCCTGCGGCAAGAGATTGCCGGGACGCGGAGCAAACGGGAACGGAAACGCGCCCGAGTCATACCACGGCTCCGAGGTCTGTGACCCCATCAGCCAGATATCGGAGTTCACGACGATCATCCCGACCCATGTATCCCCAGCCAACGACCGCTGCGCGAACTGTGTCGGATCCCATGTGGTCCCGTCAAACTGCGCGCTGATCTTCAGCGTCGACGTCGCCGCGTCCAGCACGAGGAAGTAGCCATCGAGAATGCCGCACATCGTGGCACCAGAGGCCAATTCCACTGTCAGCGTGTTCGTGAGCAAGTCGTAGCAGTAGCCCACGTCGCCCGACGTGATGAACAACTGATTGCCACCGTCGCCGTTGCTCGTGAACTGCGCCGGATGCAAGTCCACAGCTAACGCCCCTCGCAGCACGGGCACGCCCAGCACTTCTTCATACAACTCATAACCCGACGCGACAAACTGGCGCCCGTTCTGCGCGAACATGCCGCGAATCGGCCCCACGCCAAACGTCGCCCGCAGCGCAAAGCCTGGACATGGATACAGCACAGCTTGAGACTTCCCCCCGGCAGATTCCATCTGCTCAGGATAGAAGTTCACCGTGCGCTCACAATCCGCATTCAGCGATTGCGAACTATAAGACCCGTTAGCGAACCAGGGAATCTGCTGTGTTGTTGCCATCAACGCCGCATGATTCCGACCATGCCCATATTTCGTCCGTTGTTTGTCCCCATCTGAATGGAAGCGGTGCCAATGCCGCTGTTGGACACTCCGTACTCCAGCCAGCGATACTGTCGCTTGCCGAGCGCCGGATAACCGTCATACACCGCGAAAGAGGGGCTGCTCGCCGCAACCGTGATCCCTATAACGCCCGTGGTTGTCAATTGCGCGGAGTTCGTGGTGCTGCTGTCGATCCCAATTCCCGAGCCCATGTATCCGTTGTTATCATCGAGCGATGCGAGATTGGTAGCCATCAAGTGCAACGTGCTGAAGCCGGCAAGCCCCACGAGGATATTGATCGAGTTGGACGCATTGTTACCCGTCGCCCGATACACCGCGGTCGGCGTCACCCATGTGGCCGTGCCGGATCCGATGAACGCCACGGGACGCTCTACTTGGTTGTAGAGATTCCACACGCCGGGATTTGCCAGTGTGTCATCACAGTCATTTCCGGTGGCATTCAGGAGGATAGTACCGAGATATCGGCGCGTCGTGGCGCCGGTTTTCACATAGACGCCATCCTGAAGGACCAATGCCGTCGCGCGAGTGGTTGTGTTAGTCCATACAAGAAGTTCAAGCGCGGCGGTGCCCGAGTTGTTGTAGACGAACACGTCGTAGGGCTTGCTCGCGGTCAGGCCGTTAAGGGTGATGGATAGTTCCGCAAATGTCAGAACCGTCCACGCACTCGATCCATCGTACAGACCGATCTGATTGCCATTGTAGAGCGCGAAATACAACGTCCCCTTCGTCGCCTGATCCGTTGTGCTCACAGGCACACCGCTTTGAAGCGTCAGCCGCCCATTAACAATGTCCTTATTGCCTGCTGCTGAAGCGTAACTGGGGTCTACGCCTGCGCCGTTGGACATCAAAAACTGTCCGGCTGTTCCAGCGGCGAGATATTTTGGAAGCGTGGCGGCACCACCGGAAATTATTACCTGCCCAGCGGCCACGGCGGCAATGCGCGACAACTGCGTTGCCGAGGACGCACCAATCAAATCGCCCGTCGCCTGTGATGTTAGACCAAGCGCGCCTGAGCGCAACGACGCCATCGAGCCAACCGAATCTGCCACGCTACCAGTGGCCGCGACCGATGACGGCGTGATAGCTCCCAATGTCAAGGTGATCGCCGGGGTCGTAGTGGAGGTCGCTACAGAGCCGCTAACGCCGTTTGCCGTGACGACTGAGACAGACGATACCGTGCCTGACGATGTGGCATTGATCGTCACATCACCGAGGCCATTGGTCGGGGAAATCGTAATGTTCGTGCCGGCGACAATCGAGTTGACGCCGTTGCCGAGAAAGAGGCTATTCGCCATTAGCTCCCCCAGCCGTAAACCGTCACCGTGCCGCCACCCGTGATGTCCGCACTGATCCGCACGCGCACGGCCCAGAAGTTCCCCGGATAATGCACCATCACGCCCGCGCCACCCGTGAACGTCGAGGCCGACACGGTCGCAATCACCGACCACGTGCCCGCATACGCCACCGTGTCATCCGGCCAATACGCTTCCTCAATCGAGAGCGTGCCGCCTGACGTCGTGCCGGCACTCTGCAACCAGAGATTCAGCGTCTCCGAGTTCGACCGCAGCATGAGCGTGCCGCCGTTGCCGGTCGTGACTGCGGATTGCATCTTCAGTGCCGAAGTCGGAATCTGTCCTGTCATCGCCATCTAGTTGCTCGATCCTGTGTAGTTACCCGTCAAAATGTTGAACGCGCTGCCCGATGACGGCGTCAACGCGGCGTCGACACCCAGAATGCCCGGGTCCGCATTCGGCCGCTGCATCCGCAAGAACGCCGCGCGTGACAGATCGCGCAATTCCTGCGTTAATTGCCGCCCCATCGGATTGCAGAGCCGCACCGCGAGTTGATACAAAAACGCTTCCGCGTAGCCAGGAGGCCCAATCACGGTCGACCCCGCAGTCACCGGCTGATCGACCGCACGCGGTAGATACAGCACCAGCGTGACGTTTTGGCTCACCACCGGCCAGATATCCATCGTGCCGTTCGTGTTGGTCGCGTTGTAGTAGTAAAGCTGCGGCAGTCCTGAGGACAAATTCTTGATGGACAACGCCGCATACTGGTCTTTGTCCATCGGTCCCATCGGCACCTCGACGGTGCTCGTCCCACCGGGGACCACGTAATTAACAGCCTGAATCCAGACCGGCCGAGCGGTGACCAAATCACCAGTCGGCCCAATCGTGAACTCACTCGTGCCCGATGTCAGCACGAACGTATTCCGGTCCTGCACGGCAATTGTGCCGAACTCCGCGCCCCATGCGTCAATGAGTTTCTGCAACCGGCCGAGGCCGAGCTGCATCACGCCATCGTCTGGCGTTTCCCCTTGAGCAATCGCGCCAATCTCCGTCAGCGCATCGATGATGATCTCACGCGCTGTGGACACTGGCTTTCGGCCGTCCCGGCCCACGCTTCACAGGCGCGGGATCCGCCACTGCATCAGGCGACACCGAAAGCGCGCCGAGTTGTTCACTCGACAAGCCCTCGGTCAACGCCTGCAACCGCTTCATCTGCTGTTCCTTTTGGAACTTGAAGAAATATGCCCGATCTTCTTCGGAGAGTTCTGCCAACTGCGCCTTTACGGCATCGAACGCCGTAGTTTCTTCGGTCGTCAGTGGGGAGGACTGCCAGTCTTCGCCCAGTGCATCGAGTGCTTCCTGATTCGGGACGGTCATCTCGCCCTTCGTCGGGTGAAACATCAGCGTCGGGAAGTCCTGATGCTCATACGCGCCTTCGTCGCCGGTTTCCTCAGCCGAGGCGAAGAACGTCGGCCGATGCAGACGCGCCTTCGGATTCGTCGAGCGTGGCGTCCGCAAGTCTCTCAACTGCTGACGCACCGGCGAACGGGTGCCGCTATTCGCCTGATACTCCGCAATGATGGCCTGAAGTGACGCGGGCAACTGGTCAATCGTGATCTCTGACATACCGCTCCTTGAAGAAACGTGCGTTTACGCGAGCACCGGCGCCGTCGTCTGGCCCACCGAGTAGGTTACGGTCATGAAGGTGCGGCCGGCCGTGCCCACACCCGGCGTCACGGTGACAACACCAATGACGCTACCAGCGGTAACGTAATACGGACCCGCCTTCGTCGCCGTCGCCTGACCAAAGACGCCAGTCGCAGACACCAGATAGGTTCCGTTGACGCCGCCCCATGACGCCGTGCCGCCTGCGGCCCGCAACGCTTCACCGACCAGCAAGTCGGTCGCATTGAGATTGGTCGACGTGAACCAGCCATTCGCTGACTGCGCATCGCCACAGGTGAACCGAGACGACGCCTTCGACCACAACACCGAGGACGTCACGACGATGTCGACGAGTGTCGCGCCGGCCGGAATCACCACCGTGCCCGTCGATGTTGTGCTGGTCGCATCTTCGACGAAGGCGACCGTTTTGGACACGACCACGCCGTTGATCCCGTCGCCGGTGACTGTGGGGCTTGTGAGTGTCTTGTTCGTGAGCGTCTGCGTGCTGGTCGTCGTGACCAGTGCCGACGTCGGCACCGAGTTGTTCGTCGAGGTGCCAAACGTCGGCACCGCCTGGAAATTGACCGCGCCCGTGAAATTCACGTCGTTGTCGGGGAGGAATGCGCCGCCAGATTGGAAATTCGCCATGAATATTGTCTCCGTGAAGGAAACGAGGGGCCAGCCCGAAGGCCAGCCCCGCGCTCACTTAGGCGAACGTGACGCCGTCGTCAGCCGTCGACAGCGGACGCCACTTGCCGCTCTGTGCCTGCACCGAGAACGACGCGCCAGCCGTGGCCGGGAACGTCGCCACATCTGACGTGGTCGTGTTGTCGTAGAAGCCCGTCGCGTAGGTCACGAGATGTGCCGCCGCCGTCAACGACACGAACCGCACGACGTTCTGCGCGTCCTTGTCGGGATCGGTGAGCGTCAACGCGATCGCCGTCGCCTTGTCGATGTAGATGGTCGCATCCACACGCGGATTAGTGACCGTCGCATCCACGCCGTAGCTCCAGACCGGCGCATTGTTCACACCCTGCGCGAAGTCCGTCGTCAGCCCGTAGATGACCGGGGCCAACGTGTTGTGCGCCACCGCGAGCGTCGCTGTGTTGATCGTGTCGCCGCGCGTGACGCTCAGAGACGGCGTATACGTGGCATCGGCCACGCGCATCGCTTCGCCGTCAACGAGGAGCATCGTATCGGCGCTCATCGCGCCGCTTGAGGGATTGGTGAAAGCCGTCAGGACCACCTGACGCTGAGACGCGGTGACCGCGCCATTAAGTGAAGTGACTGTCAACGCCATTGGTTACGCTCCCACCCGAACGCCGAGTTCCTGCCGAAGGACTGCCACGCCGTAGAGAACATCCAGGCGCTGAATCCAGAGGTCCGACGTGGCGACGTAGTCGCGGATCACGCGGATAGTGTTGCCCGTCTTGCGGGACGCGGCGCGATACGCCTTGTCCGTGCCACCGGGCAGCGGCATGTCGACCATCGCCAACGTGCCGAAGTCCTTATGCACCGCGAGATTCTGCGGCGACTGGACGCCAGAGATCGTCGAGAACGACGCCGCCGGCACGCCATACACGTAGACCGCCGTGCTGTTCGCCGGCAGGTTCGTCACGTTCTGGAACTGGGGCTGAGACGACGCCGGACCCACCATCGCGGGGCTGATCGAGATCGTCATGGCACCACCACCGGACGCCGTCGCATCAGCCGCCACGACAAATTGCGCGGCCTGACGGGTCGTCTGGTAGCTCATCTGGTTCAGCGAGTTGACCGGAGTCGACGCCGACACAAACGACACAATGTCGCCCGCCTTGAGCGTGTCGCCCGAGGTCCAGCCCGCCGTGATGATCGACGAACCCGACTGACTGGCACCGTTGACTGTCGGCGTCCCCGTGAAGGTGCCGATCTGCTGCACGTAGATGTTCTGGTCCATCGACCACGTAAAGCCGATCGACTTGCCCATCTCGCCAGACAGATACTGCTCCTGAATCTCGGCCGACGCCTGAAACAACCCCTTGAGGTTGTCCACGATCGCGGATTCCGTCGCCGGCTCCAAGATCATCTTGCGCTTGCCGTCCATCGGCGCCGAGCTGTTGTCGAGCTTCGTCTTGGCCGCGAGGAACGTCGCCAACGTCGACGGCGTGGTTCCCGGGGTGCCGACGAACTGATTCAGGCCCTGCGCGAGTGAACAGACGTCTTGGTCGATCAGGTTAGCGAGACGCGCCACCTGAGGCACCAGCACCTGCTCACGATAGTCGTTGATCCGCAGCTTCAAGTCCTGCGAACTCACCTGCGTGTCGACACCGCGCTGGTAGGCCAGCGTGAGCGGCACGAACGTATCCGTGATGCCCTCGATGTTGACGGCCTGACCGAGACGGCCGACGTAACGCGGTGGTTTGCGGATGTTCAGCGTCTGGCCGAGCACGGCCCCGCCAAACGTGAACTCGTCCGAGTATTTCCGATTGATGATGCGGGCTGCCGCATCGGTGTTTTCCAACACGTCCAACGCCTCAGGCGTGATGATCGTGTTGTGGAGCAGTGTGTTTGCCATGACAGCGTGACCCTTCTCTACCGACTGTCAGACCGTGCGCCAGGCGCCCGGTCCAACAGGTCACACGCGCCGATCCGTGCTTTAGCGAACCGCTTTCAGCTGCGCGCGGCGCTTCTCACGATACCCAGAGGAATCGTAATCAAGGCCGGCCGCATTGGCGAGTTCGTCAAGCGACGGTTCTGACGTGCGTGAACTGGTCCCAACCGGCTGCATCGGTGGGGCCGCGTTTGTCATTGGCACACTCGAACGCGCTGGGGCAGCTTCGGCAGCGGGTTCGCGTGCGTTTACGAACTGCGCGAGACGCAGACCGAACTGGAAGGGATTGGTGATATTCGCCAATTCCTGCGCGACGGCTCTGTCTTTGCACACTTCGTAAATGATGTGTTCCGCACTCGGGAGAGACAGAATCTGTTCGACCTTCGCCGCGTGGATCTCCGGTGATGGTCCGAGCGGCACGAAGCCGCCTCCCTCGGGATTGCGTTGCACTGCATCGAAGTCGGCATACACCTTCCGGCCACGTTCCACGACAGACGTGGCGTGATCCTGAAGGCTGCGAGAGGCCCGCTCCGCTTCGGTGCGGCTTCGGAGTTGGGCGTCGTAATTGGCAATACGTTGTTCGGCTTTCCAGTCGGACAAATCTTCGATGAAATCGGCGTAATTGGCGTATTTCGCGCCGACTTCGTCTTCGGATGGTTTCACCCGCTCCGTGGGACTGCCGGCCTTTGCAGGTTCGGCGTCGTTACGTGGAGAGGCCTGTCGGCTTTCGTATTCTCGAATGCGCTGTTCGGCGGCTTCGGCGCGGCGTTCCGCGTCGCGCTGCTTGCCCATCGCGTTGTCGATCTTTTCCTGTGCGAGGCGTCGGCGCTGTGTGCGCGACATGCCGTCAGTATCTGTGGATTTGGCTTCAACCGGAGCCACGGCTGAGGCTTCGGCGTCCGGCTTGGACTCCACCGGCTTCGCTTTGCCCGTGGACCGCTCATCTTGCCGATCTTCTGCTTGCTCCTGAATCGAGTCCGAATCGCCACCGACCCCGGCCAATACCACGCCGTTGGGTAGCTCAATTTCGTGCTGGACTGGTTCAACAGGTGCAGCAGTCGTCATTGGGCCTCAGTGTGAGCCAAAAATCTGACAGTGTCAACCGTCTGACGGTCATTATTCACTCGCAGGCTCCGTCGGAATCAATTCCTGCGTGCGCTCGTGGGCCATTTCGGCCTCAGCCGCGCCCTGTTCGGCGGCGTGCTGCGCCTTCGCCATCTCATGCGCGTGGTCCAGCTTCGCCATGCCAATCTCGTGGCCGTGGTCATTGGCCTGCGAAGCGCCGGCCGTCACCTGACCAGCTAGCGTTCGGTCAACCTCGGCAATCACCTTGGCGCGCTGCACGTCCAACTGCTGACCCGCGATCAGGAGCTTGGTCTGGTTGTCCATCGCCGCGATACGCTCGTTCGATGCGATCTTTTCGCGCTCAATGGCGTCACGCTGGGCCAGTTCCATCTGCGTCTGCTGGAGACGTCCCTGGACTTCCATTTCCTTCGCCGGTAGGCCGGAGTTCGCCTTTTGCAGCTCCTGTTGCAGTTGCTGCATCTGTTGCTGCATCCCAGCAATCTGCGCCTGCGCCTTCGGAGGGATCGGCTGCTGGCCTTCAGACTCCTGCAATTCAGGCGGCAACGTCTTTCGCGCCATGTCCGCAATCTTCTCGGACTCAGGGAAATCGAGCGACTGAATGAACGCCGGGGTCACCGCCGCCGCCATCTGTGGCGGCAAATGCGGAATCAACTGCCCCATCGCGTCGGAGCCTTCCTGTCGGCGCGTCAGATACGACTTCCCAGTCGTCACCGTCACGCCGTATTTCCCCTTGCTCAGATCGAAGAACTTCGCCATGCCGCCCTGTAACGTCTGCATTTCTTCGGGCGTCATTGGCTGACCATCCGCACCGGTCAACGCCTGCGGTTGACCGTCAGGGCCTTCTTGATGCGGCTGGCCCAACATGACGTGACGGGCATTGTCGTCGATACCCAACACCGACAGCACACGCCCAGGTCGGTCCAGAATCTTCGGCGCAATGAAGACCATTTCGGTCGCCATGTCCAAGACGGTCATCTGCGTATTCGTCAGAAAATTGCTATTCGCATGTTCCGCTTGAGCTTGGAGTGCTTGGATTGCTTTCCCGCTCTGGTCGGACGTGTTCTTCCCCAACGATGGATCAAAGATGGCCGTCGTGGCTTTGACCGCTTCCTCAGACCGACTCATCATCTCCACGAACGCGCCGATGTTGGCCCCGGCCGGGGTCCGGAATGGTGCCGAATTGTGAATCTGCGGATTGTCGCTGTCGAACTCATCCCAGAACAACGCCGAGTAGTTCGTCGTGTTCGCCGTCTGCCACATGGCCTTGTAATTGCCAATCGCGGCCGCGGTTGCGACCCACGGCGACTTCGGCTCGAGCGCGGCGGCCTCGATCGCCGCAGAGTAGGTGTAGTTCACCATCCGCTGTGCGTCCATGGCCGGCTGAATGACACCGCGCAACACCACCTTACCATCGACGTTCAGTTCCTCGCCGAGGATTGGGAACAGCGGAATCCGTGACCCCATCCATTCCTTTTCGTCAAGGGGCTGCAAGCAGTCCATCGTCGTGCAAATGAACTTTGGCGTCTGGATCGTGCGCGAATGCTTGACCATCTTCTTGTCAGCCTTCTTCGCGGCTTCGCCTTTCAGAATCTGGCCGTCGGCCAACTGCACGACCAACTCAGGGTCGTAGTCGACGTGCCAATAGTTCGCAATCCGAATAGTGTCCTCGGTCGACCATCCCGCGCCGTCGCCTTCGGACCGGAAATCGTCCATGTGCGAGAGCTTGGCCTTCGGATACAGGCGCTTATATTCCGACCGTGGCAAATCCTCCACCGCGAACATGAACCGCGCCGTGCGACGTGTCGGGTGCAAGCACGACGGGTCACAGTAGATCGTCAGGTTGTTGGCAATGCGATATAGCTGGGCGTCTTGGTCGAAGACGGCCTCATCAATCGCGTCCTGCACGAAATCTGTCCGCAGGCCGAACCATCCGATACCGCCCTCAGCCGCTCCGTCAGCCGCCCATTCGACCGGCGCTTCACCCCGGGCGTCATTCTGGACACGGCGCATCCAGTCCTTCAGAATTTCGGCGTGTTCTTTTGTCGCCCCACCGCCATTCGGCGTCACGGTCGCCGTGATGTTGGCATTCTTGATGGAATTGGAGACTTGGCGCACGGGCTGGCTGATGCGGTCGATCGTGAGGCATGGGCGCTTGGGCTGTGCCGCGACGCCTTGTAGGGCTGATGCGCCTTCGCGCTGCTCTCGGACGTCAGAATCCCATTGGTCGAGGGCGCGGAACTTCTTCGCGAGCAACACCGACTTCCGCTGAGCAGATTCTGCTGCCGCGCAAATCTTGAACCGACGTAGACCTTCAGCGACGATGGGCTCTGCGGTCGGGTCGAGGTCGTCTTGCTCGTTGTCGTCAGCCACTAATGCGCCCGTTCCATGCCGGTGATGTGCCGAATCCGACGCACAGGCGTCATTTCCTTTAAGCGGAGCAATTGGTCACGCTGAATCTCAGGATTTGCGCCGGCCAACAGCACGAGATACCCATACACCGCGTTGACCAGTTCGCCATCCACACGTAGATAGCTCCACGCTTTCAGCGTCACACGCCGGAACTTCTCAGGGCCGTCGCAGACCAGCGACAAGAGAAACAGGCGGTCCCGCTCAGCACCGCGCAGGAAGAACATGACCGCATCGGTCAATTCCTTCTCTTTGGTCGTGGCATAGCCGGCAATCGGCAGGTCAGGCAGACGGGTATCAGCGAACTTGTCACGCATTCGCGCACCCTGGCTTGTGCCCAGTGACGGGCTTGAGAGCTTTGTCGGTTTCGTAGTGGAAGGGCACCAGGCCCATCGCGCCGATGGCGGCTTTACGTATTGCGAGTGTGTCAGACGGCCAATCGTTGTCGTTGAAACGGTCGACAATGCGCTGACAGTCGGCGCAGACGGCATCAAGGACGCGGAGACGGTCAGCCATGCGTGGGACTGATTGTCAACCGTTTGACGCCTAGTGTCAAGATATCGTCGCGCCTTGGATGGTCAGGGATCCATCTTCACCACGCACAACGTTGAACGCATGGCCGACGAGAAACCAACGCGGCTGCGGGGCATCAGGCCCACGGTAAGCCGTCGTAGTGGCGGCGATCACCGTCACAGCCGGCGCCAACTGCCAATCTTGCCCGTCGTCAATGTCACCGAGCGGCCATTTCACCGCCCACACGTTGCCGTCTGGATTGTGGGCCTCAGCGCAGAGGGCGAAAGGCTGGCTCATCCGGCCATCCAACCGCCGGGACCAGAGGCGATGCGCTGCGTGGCAGCGGCGAGTGGGTCAACCTTCTTCATCTTGATTGGCGCAGCAAACGTCAACGCCAGCGCGTCGCCATCATCCGGCGATGACAATTGACGCGCCTTCATTGACTCTTTAGATTCCAGCACCAATCGGTCTGACTTGTCGTGATGGTAGCCGGGGCCGCAAAGGTCGGTTTCCAGCACCGATGACTTATCGATCGCGCCACGGCTCAGCCATTCCCGCATCTTCCACCACATGAACGCCCGCATATTGGAAAGCTTCAGCGTGGCGTCAGGCGATTCTGAGCCGAACTGCACTTCCGTGACGTTCTTATGCCCCATCTGGCGCAGACGGTCACAGATAGGACCACCGATGCCTGTGCCGTCGATGAACAGCATCGAGATCTTGCGGCCGTCGTATTCGCGTCCCAGCACGTCAGCGGCCACGGTCACAAGGCGCATGGAGTCACGGGCCTGTTCGCCAGGTATCACAATCGACGGAATAGACCGAGCGTCAGCGCCGCGACGAAAGCGAAGAACACAACGATCAGAGCCGCCTCGGGCCACATCAAGGCCAGCCACGAGGGGGTCGTCAGTAAACGCCATAACTGGCCTCTCTTGAGCAGCAAAGACCAAATCCGACGCGATGAACTGAGAATCAGAAGCACGAGGAGCAAGCCCGCGCACGCGGACACGCACAAAGTCAGAATCTTCGCCATAGTCACTGATCCACTCTTGAAGCTGTGTCTTGTTGGTAAATCTGGACGTGCGGCTATCGACAATCGTGCTGTGCCACCGGCCGCGCTCTGAGCCGAAACAGACACGGTGGAACTTACCATTCGAGCGCGTCGGGTTGCCGAATAGGAAGATCATCGGCTCACCGTCCGTCAGACCGCCTTCTGCGACCTCGAAAATCTTGTCTGAGATAGCCGACGCCTCATCGAAGATATAGAAGCTGGTCGAGCTGGCCGCGTGCTGGCCGGCAAACGCTTCGCTGTTCTCTTCCTTGGACGACTGGAGCGCACAGAACCACGATTCCTTGTAGTCCTTGTGATACATCCGGTCGGTATTTACCGTGAACCAATGGGCCGTGATGCACAGCTTCGTCCACCGCTGAATCGCCGCCCATGTCTTTGTCTGGAGCTGCGTGAACGTGTTGGCCGTGACGGTGCCCTGACAGTCGGGCCGGGTCGACATGATCCAGTCGACAATCCATGCCACCTCGACCGACTTACCGATGCCGTGGCCGCTAGATACAGCCTCACGAATCGGCACCACAGCGTTCAGCCCGTCAAAGCCACGTTCTTTGACCTGCTGGCCGATCCATGTCAGGTGGGCGCGCTGCCACTCGTCGGGGCCGTCATGGTCAGCCAGAGGCCCAGGTTCGCCCCACGGGTAGGCGCCGAGGACGAAGGCCAGAGGGTCGCCATAGGTTGAGGCGACCCAATCCGCTAACTCAAGCTCAGGATCAGTCGACATGCGAGTTACTCAGCCTGTGGCGACTAGACATATTTGCTAAGGATTTTGCGTATTCTCACTTCCCGACCGAACGCTTGCGCGCCCCTTCAAGCCGTGCCCGGAGCTGATTCTTAATCTCTACAGTGCCACTGATGTCCAGTCGCTCAACGAGCAGGCTGAAGTGCTTGGCGAGCATCTCCAGCGCCTTCAGCTTGTCCCACAGCTTGAACTTCAGCACAGTGTCGATATGCCCGTCGCCGGCCTCGACGTTCTTCCTGAGCAATTCTACCGACGCGATGCAGGCCGCTTGCTCTCGGGTGAGCTCCGACAGCGCTTTCCACGACCCGTCCGCGTTCACGTAGTCCTTGATGCTGACATTTGAGAGCAGAGCAATCTCCGCGAGGACGCCCTGTGCGGTGACTTTAGCCTTCTGCGCGACCTCCGCTAGAACCTGAGACTCTACCGCTTGTCTGACGGCCACCTTGCGGGTCGTATGGCCTACTGGCATTCCGGCGCCTGCGCGTTTACCGCCTCTTGGCATGCCGTTATTCTACTCTTTCAAACAGGCGTTTGACCGCATTGCCCTAATCTAGCTTGAACCAGTGATACTCAAATGGGTCAGACACGACCCACGGCGTTTTCGGCGCAAGGTTCACGATCTTCCATGCGTAAATCTTCAGCCACGTCGGGCACTCGGAGTGAGGATGGTTGTCGAATCCAGAGTAACCTGCACCGCACAGCCGGCAGCGGAAGTCCACTGAACCATAACCGTCAGGACGCGCGTGGCCTCGCAGATCATCTACATCTAGCGCGAGTGGATCGTCAGCCATCTACTCTTTCCCCTGCTTGGCGCGGTTGAACTGGCGATAAGTTTCTGCGAATACGACACTTGAAGTGTATTCATTATCGGTGATTCGTCCGGCCCAGATTGATGGCTTAGGCGCCGGCACGTCGTATTCCCGCACCACGCGGATGCTGATGCCTGTCGGGCCATCCTTGACCGCCTGGAGTCGTTCCCTCACGGCTCCATCGTCGCATGTGCTGGGGTCATGCGCCCTCCTTAGGCCATGAGGCGATGATGGCGCGATCTTGTGCATGAGTTGCCGACTTCACGACCCACGGATGCCACCGCCGCG
>Ga0209596_1001069_pt1 | contig 24244 bp, 26 predicted proteins | sample M_130807_MF_Meta_FD_187314 | JGI IMG/M metagenome (GOLD analysis project Ga0209596, IMG submission 187314) | Freshwater microbial communities from Lake Montjoie, Canada to study carbon cycling - M_130807_MF_MetaG (SPAdes) (version 2) | ecosystem: Environmental > Aquatic > Freshwater > Lake...
ATTTTCTTCTTGTTCTTTTGGTGTTAAACCAAACAAACGAATACCATATCCAGACATTTTATATAATATTATAATATTATTTTCTACGCAACCATCTGAAATTTTATAGGTTCATGATGTTGGTAATTATGAATTTCAAAATCGTCTACACAATAATCATTAATATTCTCTCTAACTTGTTTAATTGAAACTGTTGGAAATGGAATTAAATATTGTAAATTGTATTAAATATAATAAAATCAATTATATTATAAAATGGATGATAACCAAAAAATTATTGGAGTGTATAAGATATCTAATATTTTATCAGGAAGATATTATATAGGATATTCAACTAATATTAATAGACGATTTACTGTTCATCGTAGCAAACTTAAAAAAAATTGTCACGATAATATATTTTTACAGAGAGCTTATAATTTAGATGGTGAAGATAAATTCAAATATGAAATAATTCATAAATGTGATACAGAAGAGGAAGCTAAAGAAATTGAATTACAATATTTAACTGATTTAAATATTCGTAATATAATTTATAATTTAAATTTTAATAATAGTGGTGGTGATTTACTAACAAATCATCCTGATAAAGAAAAAATAAGAGAAAAAATCATTAAAACACAATTAGAAAATATGAGTAAATTGTCATCAGAAGAGAGAAAACAAAAATATGGCAAATTTGGTGAAAATAATGGAATGTATGGTAAAACACATACAGATGAAGTAAGAAAACAATTATCAGACACTCATAAAGGAAACACATATTGTCTTGGTAAAAAAGCGTCTGACGAAACAAGACAAAAAATTTCGGAAAATGCGAAATTAAAAATTGGAGAGAAAAATCCATTTTATGGAAAACATCATTCAGAAGAAACAATTAAAAAAATTAAAGAAAAGAGCAAGGGAAGATTGCCTCCAAATATAATTAAAATTTTAATTGATGAAAAAATATATATTTCTATCACTGAAGCATCAAGACAATTAAATATACCCACTCCAACTATTTTATGGCGACTTAATTCAAAGAATCCAAAATTTAATAATTATAAATATGTTGACATAGAAGAAACTACTACGCAACCATCTGAAATTTTATAGGATCGTGATGTTGATAGTTTTCTAAAATAAAATCATCCACTTGATAATCATTAATATTATCTCTAATTTGCTTAATTGAAACTGTTGGAAACGGATATGGCTCTCTTGTAATTTGTAATTTCAATCCATCTACATGTTCTTCATAAATATGACAATTTCCTTTTAAATATACAAACTCATATGCTTCTAGTCCGCAATGTTTTGCTAAAAGATGAGTAAGAAAACTATAAGAAGCTATATTAAAACTTGTCCCGCAGGCTTCATCGTTGCTGCGTTGATACATCGCACACGATAACTGGTTCCCATCGTGGACGTTAAATTGGCACATAACGTGGCAAGGTGGTAGCGCCATTTGTTCTAATTGGCAAGGATTCCACGCAGTCATTACTAGGCGACGACTCGTTCGCTGTGCGGGATCTTTTAACGCATCAATAATTTGTTGTAATTGGTCAACTCCACCCTTTACATTGTAATAAGCTTGCTCATTTTCAGGCAAACCCTCAGCAAACTTCTTATCCTTATTGGTAATATAAGGCGCATTAAAATGCCGCCATTGTCTTCCGTAAATCGGCCCCAACTCGTCCTCCTCGTAATGTTGTAGTCCTCTTGAATCCAAAAACTCCCGAGTAGAATTGCTATCCCAAATATGAACACCTTGAGCTTTTAACAATTTATTGTCCGTTTCACCACGAACAAACCATAATAATTCTTTAAGACAGGTCTTCCAAGCGGTCTTCTTAGTGGTTAAAATTGGAATTTGACCATTTGCAAGGGAAAAACGCATTGTGTGTCCAAAGATACTCTTAGTTTTGCCATTACGACCTTCCTCCCAAGTACCTCTTGCTAAAATGTCTTTGATCAGATCTAGGTATTGCTGCTCTTCTTTGTTTGTGTCCATTGATTTGTAAATTAGTTAAAATATTATTTTTAACTTGTTTTTCAAGAAAATCCTTTTCTTACACCATTCAATAAAAAAGATTTTAGACCAATAAAAAGATTTTACCTAATAATAAATCTTTTTATTTCTTATTATACCCTATATAAGGAATATGGAAAGTTTAGAAGAATTAACAAAGTCAACAAATGGAAAACCGGGGTTCTTTAAGCACGTATTTAATTTTAATGATGACTCTAAAAATGATATGTTAAATATTGTCCAATATGCGGCAATCGCACTTCTGCCAGTTGTTATTCTAAACAAGGCGATGCAGCGATTTGTGCCCGAGGCTGATGATGATAAGGGCAATGTTGAAATTGTAGCAGAAATTATTGGTCAAGTTTTTATTATGTTTTTAGGAATACTCATTATCCACCGAATTATTACATTTATCCCTACATACAGTGGATCCAAATATGCGAATTTTGATGTTACCAATATTATTTTAGCAATGTTGGTGATCATTCTCAGTCTTCAGACCAAATTGGGTGAGAAAGTTAGTATTATTGTTGACCGAGTAATGGAATTGTGGGAGGGACCAAAGGATACTAAAAAGAAAGCAAAGAAGGGTCAGGGTAATGTGAAAGTTTCTCAACCCATTTCGCAGGGACAAAGTGCTATAACAAATATTCCTATGATGTCTTCACCGGGTACTACATCAATTAGTTCACTTCCATCGGGACAGCAACAGCCGCAACAAGATTACAACAATATGTATCAACAGGATAATACACCTTTGGTAGGTGCTGCTACTCCAGGTATGGAAGGTTTTGGAGGTGGTGTTATGGCGGCAAATGAAGGCGGAGGAGGAGCGTGGGGATCGGCATTTGGTGGTGGATGGTAAGCGCAGCGACTGAAAAAGAAGTGGTCTTCGACTGTTAAGCGACTATTAAAGAAGCGGTCTTCGACTGTTAAGCGACTGTTAAAGAAGCGGTCTTCTTACCTATAAATATCATTATAAGTAATTTCATCGCTCAAACTATATCTGTTATTATCATTACTACTGTTTGGTGATCCAGTATTGAATGTGACTGTAACATTTTGATCTGCCATCGCATTATATTGATCATTTTTAAAATCCAAAATAGTTTTAGGTTTACAACATTTACAACAAAAAATATGTTTAATCCAAGAACAAAATGTCATTATTTTATAATATATTCAAATAATATTTAAACTTATTTAAATATATACATTATGACGGCTAAAAATAACAATGAAATAGATATGAATAAATTGACAAAAGCATTAGATAACGTAAATAATGATAACATTATGAATCTAACAACACGAAAACTAATGGAATTGAATTTGAAGATTTTGAAAGAATTAATGCTGAATAAAGAGACGCTAATTAATTATTTAAGAAAGCTAAAAGGTTACAAATATGTGGATGAAATTGGTGATCTAAAGCACGGAGCATTTATTAAATGGATTCCAATTACTAATCCAAATAATTTACAACTGAACCAATGTGGACTAATCTGCGACATCAAAATAACAGATGATAATGTGATAATTGTTTGTAAGAATTTTATGCATCGGCATTACACATTTAAAATGGACGAAGTACTCATATTTCAGAAACTATCGGATCAAGAAATGGTTATCATAAGCGCTCTGGATCATTTAGATGCCGAAGAACAAAAAAAGAAGCAGGCAAAGAAACAAGTAAAATCAAATACTAGAGCAAATATGAATCATATGAATTTAAAAGAGGAAGAAGATTTAAGCGAATCAGAAGACGAAGAAGAAGACGAAGAAGACGAATAATTAACGCTTTCTGGTCTTATTCTTATTCTTATTACTACTAGTTAAATCCTTAAATAGTCCAGGAATGAATTTACCAATTTTAATGAGACCCATTTCATCAGAAGAGAGCGCCTTTCTAGAATGGTGGACGCGATTGCCGTGTCTAATATGTGTCACACTTTTATATCCCTTACCATTTTTAATATGGACTTTGTGTGTCATTTTCTTGCCGCCAGTCATATGATGTTGAACATTAGAATACTTAAAGGCCTTTAAGTCCATCTATAATATATTTAGGATATATTATAGAAAATATGCTAAAAATATAAAACAATTATTTGTATTTATTTATATAAATGAAGCTAGATCCGTATATAATAGTTAGTTTATTCCACATTTTGTTAGTAGGTCCATTGTTCCTATATGTAGCAATAAAAGCATCAAATAATCCAAAATGGATGTTTCCATTTCTTTTAGGTTTAGGCGCGTTTATAATAGTATATCACGCTTATTTGGGTTACAAGAAGATAATGCTTGGTAAAAGTGCGTGGGTTAATTATATTCACGTGTTACTTGTTGGTCCTTTGTTAGTATATATTGGTTACAATGGTTTAGACACATCTAGGAAGTTCTTTGAAATGTTAATGATGCTTGGTATGGCGGCCATTGGATACCACGGGTATTATTTGTTTCAATCCTTAAATCTTGTATAAAAATATTTTTATGTTGTATTAGAATATAAATGGGAAGCTCTGGTGGTTTTAATACTAGAAAATTATCTTCGGGCAATGGGCCAATAACCCTTGGATCTATGCTTTTTGGTGGTGGCAATGCTGGCGCCGGTTCTGGCAGACGTATATATTCGTATTATGCCAGACAAGGTTATTCGGCAAATCAATTCATCACTATGTTTTTGGGAAAAAAGAATTATTAAATCAAGTTTGTTAAGTTAATTATATTAATTTAACAAAATATCTCACGTTTACGTAAGTAAAAACTGCTTTGTCAACACTTTTTTGACACTATCTAACGCACCTTCGGTCCATCCTTGATTCTCTGCTACCACTTCACCTACAACAAGCATATTAGGCATCGGATGCTGTGCTTTATTAATGAAGTCTCGTCGCAAAGTGTGATCCAACGGCAGATAATAATGCGTACCAACGGGCCAATAGAAATTTAGTAAAGCAGTTATCTGTAATGTGTTAGTTGGAATTCCCAATGTCTTCTCTAACAAGTCGCAAAAGAATTCACGATTTGTAGCATTGTTTTCTAAGTGATCCTTTAGCAACAATGCGCTCTTATTATCCGAATAAGCAATCATATAAACACCTTTATCTAGGGACATTGGAATAATCTTCTGTAAAGGTCCAGAGACAATTGTATAAGTTGGTATCAATTCGCGCATAATTAGCGCTGATGCTTTCGGAAACTTCGCATACAGGCGCAAAAATGGCTGCGGTTTGATTTGATTATAGATCTTATATTGAGGTAGCAATTTGTGAATTCCAGTAATTGTCGTCGCAATTATCACTTTTCCGCAGTAATATTTGACCCCCTTTTCAGTTTCAAGTTCATATCCACTGAATCCACTCTTCAATAAAGGTATAATGCTAGTAACATTGTTAGATGCTTTCACGTGGTGTGATCCAATTGTATGAACTAATTTTTGAATCAATTGATGCCAAGGAATACTCAGACCAGTCCAACCAGAAGAATTATCATCCATTCCGTACTTGTAAAGTGTCTGATAAACGTCTTCATCTTCGTAATCAGTATAACCAACACTTGTAATAAAATCTTTATACTTAGCGTCGCCTAAATAAGCCTTCGCAAAATGCCTAAATGTTGTAACTGGACCATTTTGTCGTCTGTATTCTTGCTTAAGTTCCTTTACAATTTTAACAATAGAAACTGGATTCTTAACAATGTATTTCATATTAATATCAAATTCACTATACTTTATATTCATCTTGTCTAATAGATCAACTAACAAATAATCTTTCCCTTTGCGGCCAATTCCGGCACCAGTTACAACTGTCGTGCCATAAAACTCTTCATTATTGAGCCGACCACCAATCCACTGTTTCTTGTATTTTTCCAAGACCATAAATGATGTCTTAGGTGACATTTGTTGTATATTATATGCGCTGTAAAGGCCAGCAATCCCTGCTCCAACGATAATAATATCATAATAATCTGTTTTAGAAGACATAAAGTATAAACTACAATAATCAGATATATTTTATTTGTTAGTATGTCTAAATTTTAATGTCCTATTTTTCCGGCATCTAAATTTACTTCTAGTGAATCCCCTTTTATTGAAGATCATTTTTGTACATATGCCAATTGCTTGTCCTTCTGTAATTTTTTTGTTAGATTTCTTCACCTTCTTGATACACCTACATAACTTTTCAGACATAAGATTTTCTGCCTGCTTCTTGAGGAGCCGTTTAGATTTCGGGATATCCATTTTGTAGTAGGTTAAAATATTTATATAGTCCTCATTTGTTAGTTCATCATTTGTTAGTTCATCAGACATTGGTATTGTGTATTGTTAATATTACACAATATTATTTTTTTGAAGATTATTAAATATCCTGATATTATATAAATAATTATGAGCTGTAACCCCAAAATAGTAGTATTTGATTTAGACGAAACCCTAGGTTATTTCTCTGAATTTGGTATGTTTTGGGACGCATTAAAAAAATATATTAAAGATAATAAAATAGATTTCAACATAAATCAGGATTTTTTTAACAAAACACTGGATTTATATCCGGAATTTTTGCGACCAAATATATTAAATATATTAACCTATTTAAAGGAAAAGAAAAGAGAAAAGCATTGCTACAAAATAATGATCTATACGAATAACCAAGGACCATATGAGTGGTCGGTTCAAATCAAGTCCTATTTTGAAGATAAGGTTTCCAGTCCTAATTTGTTTGATCAGGTAATTGGCGCATACAAGGTGAATGGTAAACTCGTTGAACTCTGTAGAACGTGTGAATCAAAAACGCACTCAGATCTTATACGTTGCTCAAAAATTCCCGATACAACAGATGTATGTTTTATTGATGACGTTTATCACCCTGGTATGAGTAGAGACAATGTGTTTTATGTTAATATTAAACCTTATGAATATGATCTACCATTTACAATAATTGTAGACCGATTTATTGCGAGTGGTCTGCTAAATAATAATGACCCTACATCAATGAAGGCGTATATTGTGGCATTTATGAAAAGATACAACTACACGTATGTAGATAAAGATATGGGTGAGCTAGCAGTAGACAAGGCGATTTCAAAGAAAATTCTACAGCATATTCAAGCGTTTTTTAATAAACGTAATAAAGCAATACAGAAAATAAAAGACCAAGCTAAAAAAAAGACACAAATAAAACATAATTCTAAGGTTAATTCAAAAAACAAGACATTAAAGAAACGCAATATTTAAAAAGTTACAACATTTTTGATACTATTTAGATAATAAGTAGCAATACTTTCAAACGCAGTGGTTGTTAGTAGGAATATACCAGCACTGAAAGCGATTCTAGCATCTAATTCGGTGAATTTAACGCGCCTGAATGGGTTGAATCGCCATATTAGAAATAGACTCACATACAATTTGGTATAGCCTTGTAATGTACCTAAATATTCAGGAGCATTTGATGAGATGCCTATTGCGATTACAAAATATAATACAAAGGATAATATTGTAATTATATCAAACATTTGTGTCTGGAATTTATGTAGATCCTTTGAAAAAAACATTTATTTATATATTTAACGAATAAAGAAAAGAAAAAGAATAAAAAGAATAAAAAGAATAAAAAGAATAAAAAGTATCAAAGAAATAATAATATTTAAATATATAAATATGAATGAGCTTGATTTTAATGACGGATCCACATCGCAAAAAGCAAATGTAATGAATTACAGGTCATACAACCGAAATGTCCCCAGTCAACAGCTACAACCTTATTTAGATGCTAGACCAGTGTCTACTAAATACGCAACAATGCCAATTATTGACTTAAGAAAGAAGGTCAATGTGCCTTTGAAACAGGAGGCTACTTACAATCCATCATATACATTCAATCCGGGGAATGATTTTGGTCCGTGGTCAGGATATGCTTCCAATGTGAATCATGAATCCGATTTACGTGGTCAAATTTACGCACTACAGAATTGTGATCAGGCGACTTATGTGCCGAACAGTCAAAGTAATTTGTATAAATACAAGTGGCAGAATAATAAGCAAATTGATCAACCTTTTCCTGACTTATTTAAGAATGAGAGATTCAATATGTTTAATCCGAATCCAAGTCCCGAAACAATTGGATTTGGGCTCTTTAACAATGCGACTAGACAACAAGTAAAAGACTTGACCAAGCCAACCACTTGTCAAAATCAAAATCAAAATCAAAATCAAAATCAAAGTCAAAGTCAAAGTCAAAGTCAAAGTCAAAGTCAAAGTCAAAGTCAAAGTCAGCAACCACAAATACAATCTAAATTACAATCACAAATACAATCTCAAATGCAAAGTCAAAAATAAAATAATATAATTATCTATTCGTTAAACAAATAAATAATTATTTAAACTAACAATATAAGTAATGTCAGACGACTTTGTGAATCAAATTACACTGAATTTTTTAATCAGCAAGACTCAATTACATAAATTGAATAACAAAATTAAACAGAAAGAGCAGGATAAAATGAAGTCAGATAAGGAGATATATAAAGAGCAAATTAACGAACTATTTACCAAGTGTTTAAATGATGATTTTCCGAATGATCTTTTACAAGATGTGCGTAATAGTTTTACGTATTTTATTGAAAAGAGTGTCTATTACTTGAAATTGAAAGGAGATCGGTCAAATGAAGATGACATAAGCGATAACGAAGCTAAAGCAGAAAAAGACTTAGAAGAAGAGGACTTAGAAGAAGAGGACTTAGAAGAAGAGGACTTAGAAGAAGAGGACTTAGAAGAAGAGGACTTAGAAGAAGAGGACTTAGAAGCAGAGGACTTAGAAGAAGAGGAAGAAGAAGAAGCCTTAGAAGCAAGCTTAGAGGTAAAACCGCAACGCATATACAAAAAAACAACCAAACCATCCCATTCAGAAGGTGTAGAAGACATAAATAAATTGCCATTGGATTGGTTTACAAAAGTTAAATACCAAAAGCAAAATCAAAAGCAAAAGAAAAATCAAAATCTTGTATAAAAGAAAAATATCACTAATGTATATGAGATCAAGAAGAATAAAAAATAAGAAAACAAATACAAGAAGAAGAAAACATAGAAATAAACATAAAAGTAATAAAAGTAATAAAAGTTATAAGATAATTGAATCAAAACAGGCAAAAGAAGCAAATATTAAGCCATTTGTAAAGTTAAATTGCAGTCCAAAAGGAAAGAATGAAGTAAACGAATATACTTGTTACACTGACAACGATCTTCATAAGTTGAGAAATATGTGGAACGCAAGACATCCAGACAAGCCAATTACAACAAATGATTCCAAAGAAATCTGGAATATGCTTAAGAATTATTACGCCAACATTTGTAACAAAGAGTCGTGTTGGGTTCGTCAAATGACAAAAGGAACAAAAATGGAGAAAGAATTGTTAGATTCGTTTTCTCCCGAATCACCTGAAAAATGGAAAAAGAATCCAAACCAATGGTTGTCTAGTATTGATATTATTGAAGTAATGAATCAATATGAAAAGACATATTCTTGTTTTGACTTTATTGGGCCGTCACCAATTGATTATGATACACATCAATTATATGGCGAATGTGTCTGGGAAGAATTATGTCACTTCAATTTAGCAGAACAGATTAAAAAGGGAAAAACTAAAATAGGTATTGTGTTTAACACGGATCCTCATACCAAAGGCGGCGAACATTGGATATCTATGTTTATAAATATTAAAAAGGGTGAAATCTTCTTCTTTGACAGTGCCGGAGATAAGGCGCCAAAACAAGTTTTAAAGTTTGTCAAGATGGTTACCGATCAAGGCCATTCACTGCCAGGTAACAGTCGCATCAATTTCAAATTTGACCAGAATTATCCAGTTGAACATCAATATCAAAACACCGAATGCGGTATTTATTCATTATACTTTATAATCCATATGTTAGAAGACAAAATTACAACGCATTATTTAAAGACGCATATTATGAAGGACAAATATATGGAACAATTTAGAAAGGTGTTTTATAATGAGGATTTATAAATATAAATATAAATATAAATATAAATATAAATTAATAATAAAATTGAAATCTTTTTTATTAATAATAATATAATAATATAATAATAAAATAATAATAAAATAATAATATAATAAAATAATAATATGGAAGCATTAATAGTAAAAGCATTTGATTTGGTGATGGTACTGTGTAAGAAATTTAATATTGATGAGTCACACTCGTTAAAGCACAGCATGGAAGTATATAATTTTGCTCTAAGAATATATGAAGATGAAATAATTATGAATCCTTATTTGGAACAGCAAAAAGATATTATTGTACTTGCGGCAATTCTTCACGACACAATAGACAAAAAATATGTCTCAGAAGAACTTGGGATAAAAGAAATACGTGATCAAATGGAGCCTTATATAAAATCAGAAAAACTAGATATAATATTTCAAATTATTACAACCATGTCATATTCCACTGTGAAGAAAAATGGTTTCCCATTACTAGGAGAATATCAATTAGCGTATAATATTGTGAGAGAATCTGATTTGTTGGCGGCATATGATATTGATAGGTGTATTATGTATTCTATGTATAAAAACAATATGAATTATTTGGCAGCGCTTAAAGCAGCAATACATTTATTTGAAATCCGAGTATTAAAACATAAACAGGATAAATTATTCGTAACGAATTTTTCCAAAAAACTGTCTTCACAGTTACATAAGAAGTCAAAAAAGGATATTGAAATCCTTGTAAAAAATATTACATCTGTGTAAAATAAGTAAAATAAGTAAAATAAGTAAACAAGTTTAAAAAAATAGTACGTTATTATTCTATATAAACTAACAAAATGAATAATTTACAGCAATTTAAAACGGTGAAAAATATCAATATGCTTTGGGAAATCTTGTTAGATGAGCTGAATATAAATCAACAGAATACATCAATAGTAACCAACATCCGCTCTGTATTTGAAAGCAATATAAATCCTTTTTTAGCAAGAGCAAATCCTAATTCTGGATTAATGAATTTGAATAAAATATTTTTGACGCAAATAGTCGCAGCTGTGAATCGTCTGTTTCCAAATATAAATCAACAGCCGCCAGTTAAACTAATAAATATTAGTGATGAAATTGTTAGTACTGAGCCATATAAGGTTGAAGATATACATAGCGCAAGGCAAAGTGAATTTGAAACACAAGTGAACCAAAGACGTAATGATTTTGAAAGCTTAGTAGCAGTTAAGAAACCTAAGGAACTGGATTTCTCAGACAAGGCTGAAAATAGTAAGATCAAAGAAATGGAAGCACTCATTGCCGAGACAATTGCCAAGCGCAATTTTGATATTGAGCAAATTAATACAAATATGAATACAAACCAAAATACAAATACAGGACAAAATACAGATGAATGGTTGAAGTCTAACAATACGTCACTAAGAACTGAAAAACAACAGCAGCAACAAATTCAAAATGACACTAGTCAAAGAAAACAGAAATATGTGAATGTTTTAGAACCAGAACTACCATCTTCTATAAAAAAAGTTTCATTCAATGAAAACAATAATATGACTTTGACAATTGACGAATACACAGAATCTGATTTTAAAGAGACTATAAGTATACCAACTAACATATTCAACAAATTGAAAAAAATTCCAGAATCAAAACCAGAAAAAAACTCCGATCCAAATATACAAATACAAATAAATGATATGAATAAGAAAATTGACACACTGTTTACAATGATATCCGAGTTGTCAAGAAATATAAAGCAAGACAATTAATCTTATTTTTTCTTATCATTTTTTCCTTTAACAATTGAAGATTTATTTTTTGACAAAATGTTAAGTAGATTGCGCTTAGGAATTACTTTTGGTTCTTCTTTATCAATTTCTCCAGGCATATAAAGAGATTGTCCTATTCTTATAAACGATATAGTTGGTATTTCACAATTCCAAATTTCATCAACTAAGCTTTCTTCTGTTTTATCCATAAGTATTATATTATCACTTTATAAAAATATAATATAATAAATTCCGAATTGGTTGGTTCTTAAGGTTTATCCCGAATAATCTCAAAATTGCCTTCGCGGTTCTTAACCAGCTTACCTAACAATACTGGTCGCACACCCGGCACTTTAAGAGCTTGTATTACACTGTCATAATCATAGATCTGCTGAGTGTCAACCCGCATCATATATTGTTTGCCATATTTGTCGGTAAATGGTCTTGCTTCCCAGTCAATTGTAATACGATTTGCCGCCGCAACTGTGTCATTCTCGTCCTTAAATAGATCCGGATTGTAAGAAAAATCTGTAGTGCTTGGCTTTCCAAATGACAAGCAAACAAGTCCCTCTTTTGTATTTGATTTAGTATACGTTGCGCAATCAATGGACGCCTCCTTGATTCCAGTTAGCAACTGCGCCGACAGACGCTCCTTGATATTAGAGATTTCAAACAGTTTCTCATCTGAAGTCTGAATTGGATAAGGAGAAATCTTTCCTCTATCCGTTGGGCTAATGCGCAATTCAATCGCATTATCACTATCCAGCTGTTTCTGTGTAAAAACCATAATATAAATAAACACTTCTACGGTTTGGAGTTCTATTGGCAAGTCCTTGTGACTACAAATACGACGAGCACGTCCAATAACCTGCTCTGATCGTACTGGATGCCAATACGGCTCCATAATATGGACATATCGCGTGTTACGCAAGTTGATGCCTTCAGAACCAGCAGACGTAATCATTAAGACCTTGATAATCTCACCCAAGTTATTATTGGCACTTCTGCGCCTCAATTGCTCAGCAATATTATTTGGGATATTGTCCCACATTCCGTTATAAATATTACGAATAATTTCACGTTCCTCGGCATCTTCTGTTCCAGTATACAGTGCATAGGCTGGCTTGCCCATATCCTCCTCGCTCATATTTAGTTCCCAGCTGTCAATACCCGTCTTCTTAATCTTGAAATGCGCGAATCCATTTGCTTCTAAAACGAGCGCAAAAATGCCAATACCTTCCATAGAACGGAACTGACTGTAAACCAGATGTAAACCTCTGTGATCCGGATCCTCAATGTTCTGTAACATTCGCAAAAATTTTGGACTGTATATTTCTAGTTTCTCGGGTGACAAGAAATCTGATTTGTATTTTTTAATTACAGCATATGCTTGGGCAATAGCAGTTTTATATTCAACGTCTCCATATGAGTCTAATATTTCGTCGCCTTCCAATTCATCAACATCTCTTTGTTTTGCGTCAACATCTTTAATGCCTTCAATTTCAATAAAATCATCGCCTCCTTCTTTTTGATCATCAATTTCCTTTTCTTCTGCTTCTTCTCCTGCTAATTCATCTGCGTCAGAATCGGAATCTTCGTCACCACTCCAAATTACATTTTCTCCTTCATCGTCAGAACCACCGCCACCTTTTTTAGACTTCTTTGCTTCCGCTTTTGCTAATGCTTTCTCTAGAGCCTTTCGTTCTTTCTCTTCTGCTTTTGCTTGAGCTTTTTGAGCCTTTTCATCTGCTTTTTCTAAAGCCTTCTGAGCTCTTTCTAATTCCTTTTTAGCTTTCGTATCAGCTTTCGCATCAGCTTTCGCAAGAACCTTTTCCAAAACTTTTTTACCTTTTTCAGCAATTGTTTCTTTGACAGGAGGAGGTACTACATCTTTTTCAACATTTATTGGTTTGTTTCCTATCAAAGTATCATTTTCTACATCACCGTCAGGACCATCCTTAACTTCCTTAAAAGTCATTTTCCTAAATTGCTTAGGAATAGGCCGTCCGGGTGGTGTAGGCATCGCAAAATTACATACCAAACGTGAAAAGATACGATATGTAGATGTTGGTTCCTTAAATGTGCCATCCTTGTCAATAGTATTTTTTGGCCCTTTTTTGACCTTTTCCGATTTTCTCTCCTCTTGTCTATATTCCTCATATTTACTAAATTGATAGTCACTCATAGGAATAAAAATTGGATGCTTATCAAACGCTTTATCATAACGTGGTAACAATTCCTCTTGAGCACTTCTGAAATAAGACGTAAGACCAAGTATTCTCTTTTTGAATTTTTCAACATTAATAATATTACCAGTTTTGTTGTCAATAAATAAGTTTGAGAACTCATCAAATGTGTCAGGCAACGCAGTATATACTTCATATGGAATGCCATTGACTGAGCTGTTGACTGTAATACCACCATCACTTTTTTTAGAAAGAGTATAAACAACTTCTTTTATATAATCAGCATCACTGATTGTCCCCCGATCGCTCAAAGTAACCTTACCACTAACTTTATCTTTTCGCTCCTTCTTTTCATTGGTTACACCTTGATAGCCACTTTTTTCCGTAATAAGACTCTCAAAGCCAAATGGGTTCCTGGTTATGGTTAAAATCTTTGAACTTGGACTGTAATCAATATAATCCATATTTTTATTATTAGACAAATAACCCATAATTGTGTCCTTTGAAACTTTTAAACTTGTTTCAATATTCAATTGTAAATTCCACGTCTTTATATAGCCTCTCAAAATATTGAATAATACAGCAATCTCATTAGGATAGTTAATAATAGGTGTTCCAGTTAGCAATACAATACGGCAATTCTCAGCGCGCATCAAATAGTCATAGATCTGGATTGCGAGCGGCTCAGCTGCGAGTGTATTCGTGTCGTTCTTTTTCCGTTGGCCAAATTTGCTTGATTTGTTGATTTTATTGACAATTCTACTGATCAAGTTGTGTGCTTCATCAATCACGACAACTGAATTGTCAAATATGTTATTTTTGAAATCATCCGTCATCATCTTGAAACTATCTCGGCGCAAACCGTTGTAATTAATAAAACGATACTTCTGTCGTATCATCTCATCAATTTGATCATTCAGACTTTTCTTATCTGTAGTAGACAACTGAGCATAATTAGATGGCTTCTTTACATTGGTTAACCAAGCACCTCGTTTTCGCCTTATATAATCAACCGTTTTGAAACCAAGCACAGCAGACAAAGCATTCGCATTAGATACATTGTCATCAATTGAAATCCATTCCCAAAATTGATTTTTTCTGTAAATGAGATCACCGCATTTCTTGATTTCCTCTAAATAATTGCGCTGAAGAGAAGCGGGTGTCATAATAATGACTTGTTTGCCACCGCTCTTAATGCCTTCGGCAATCGCAATAGAACTACACGTTTTTCCTGAGCCTAAACCGTGAAACAATAGCAAACCTCTATATGGACTATACAAGTTGATATAATCTCGGACAATTTTCTGATGAGTAAGCAGGCCAATTGTACCAGTGTCTTTGCCAATGTCTTCACAAGATATATTCTTGCTCTCGTCTTGAAGGTCCTCTTTGTATTCATTGAATAGTCCATTAATGAAATTGACAAACACTTCACGGTTATTCATATAGTAACTAGAGGCGGCAATGTCGTATTCGGGTGGTGGCGGCAGACGTTCTTTTAAAGAAGTGTCGCCAAAAACCATATTCGCTTCAGGACCTAGTGGAATAACATTTCTGGGGATGCGTTTATTAACAGTCTTGGGTTTAACTACTGCGACTGCGACTGCTTGCTCTTCTACTGCTTCTTTAGGTTTAGGTCCTGTTTCCAATCTAGGTCCACCTTGAGGAACCATTTCAACTTGTTCTCCTTCCTCTTGTAGTCCAACTTTGCCTTTAAGTTTTTCAATACTTGGCTTCTTAGATACACTAATAATAGGTGCTTTTGCTTCCATAATTGAAACTTTAGGAGCAGGAAATTTTGCCGATACTTTTGTTATATTCCGCTGCTGTAGTCCCTTCAAATATTCTACAGCTTTTACACCCGTATCATCTTCCAAAACAACAGTTAATGGTTGCGCCGATTCTTGTTTTGAAGTTAATATAACCTTAAACCCATTGTTTGGACCTACTGAATCTTTTTTTTCTAACATTGTTTTTAATCTTTCTAAAGGTTTCATCGCTTATATAATTTCAATATATAAATTTTAAAATTATAACTTTGTTTTCCACCTTTTCCACCTTTAAGAAAGGTGGAGCCAAAACCCATTAGGGTTGTTTATATTTACTAATTTGGTCCATTTGAGTTTTTATTTAGTTTGTTTGGCTCCACCTTTTAAAAGGTGGACAAAAGGTGGAAGGATTATTCACTATCATCCTCATACCGTTCGCTCTCCTTTATATCTGGTGTCATTGTTTCTATTCCTAAATCATTATTCAATTTAATGAATTCAATTGCTTCCATACACGCCATCTGCTCTGCTTTTCTCTTGATCTTGTGTTGACCTGAACCCATAAATACAAATATCTTGCCATTCTTTGTATAATTCTCTTGAATTGCTTTGAATGTTTTTATTTCAGTGATTTTAATAGCAGTCATCATATTCGCATTATGTATCGCTTGACCCAGGCACAAATACACTCCCATTTTATATCCTTCATCTACATCGTGAGATATTTCCACATAGTGCGGTGTCACTTTGAATTCTTTCTGGATCTTAACTTGTAATATGTTCTTGTAATTATCATCATTTTGGATCAATTCAGTCCAGTTCACGTGTTTCTTAAATACATTCTCAATGAATTTCTGTGCCATTTGGAAACCAGGACCACAAGAAAAGAAATTGTTAAACCATCCTTCGTCGTCTTTAATTCCCATCTTGTTGTAATCGTGGAACAATGCGCCGACAAATGCTTCAAACAAGCAGCCCAATTTCTTCAGATTAGTTCGGATCTTCTTCTCCTCTGCGTTCCTAGAAATAATTAGCCACTTATGTAGTCCCATCTCGTAAGCAATCTTTCCAATATTCTCATTCTTCACAATCGCAATTTTCTTCTCCGTCATAAAGCCCTCGTCTTCTTTAGGAAAGCGCCGATATAATTCGTATTTTGTAGTCAGCTCTAAAACACCGTCACCAATATATTCCAAGCGTTCATTTGACTTGCTGCTTAAAGGAAGACAATCCGCTGGTTTTTCAACAATGGTAATATTCTGTTGTAAATTCTCAAAATGCGGGCGCTTGGTGTAAGACCGGTGTACAAAGGCGCGCCTGTAAAACTCCATATTATGGACTTTAGTAGGCAATCCATATCGCGTAAGAATAGATTGAACATCGTTCAATGTAATCTCAGTGTTCAATGAATTATAGGGATTGAAAATGAGACCATCCTCGGTCTTGATAATATCGTCATCTAGTTTTGAATCAGCAGCCATTTTATACTGTAATATGGTCAGTTTTCTTTAAGTAGGTTTAGAATGTAATATAGAATATGTTTTATAGCGTTTATTGTAAAAACAACTTAGAGAAAAATCGCAGTATTATATAGCTGCCAACCTATGGAGGACAAAGAAGTATGGACGCATATTAATGACTACGATAATTACGAAATTAGTTCTTTAGGCAATGTACGTAATAGTAATACTTGTCGGATATTGAAACTTACCAACAGGGGTGGATATATATTTACAGGACTTTCTAAAAACAGTATTATTAAAACTTATCCAGTTCATAGATTAGTTGCTTTAGCATTTATAGATAATCCTGAAAATAAACCACAAGTAAATCATAAAGATAAAAATAGATCTAATAATATTGTTTCTAATTTAGAATGGTCTACTGCTTCTGAAAACAATATTCACAGAAGCACAAATGTAGCACAAAAAACAAATCAACAAGTGAGGGTTTGGCGCATTGATGTAAATACGGATGAAAAATTAGAGTTATATGATTCCATTTATTTAGCAGCACAATGGATTGTTGATAATAGTAACAATTTATGTATAGATACTGTTAAAAATGGTATTAGTTGTGCGTCCAGAGGTGTATATAAATCATCATTCGGGTATAAATGGTCTGTATATAAGTATACTGATTTAGAAGGAGAAATATGGAAGCAGGTTATAATTAATGGACAAACATTTGACAACTATTTTGTTTCTAATCTAGGTAGGTTTAAGAACTACAAGGGCATTATTATGGATAATTATAAACCACATCATAGTGGTTACATTTTTGTTAGAGTAGACAAAAATAAATATGCGTTACATAGAATAATAGCTTCAACATTTATTGAAAATTTGGAACCTGATATAAACAATGTAGTCAATCATATTGATGGAAATAAATTAAACAATATAGCAGCCAATTTAGAATGGACGACTATTAAAGGAAATAATATACATAATCATAAATCTGGTTTTATTAAATATTATAATAGAAAGATTGCGCAATATGATTTAGAAATGAATAAAATTAAGGAATTTGGATCCATTGTGGAAGCAAAAAAAGAATTAGGTATAAAAACAATTAAGGAAGTTTTATCTAATAATCAAAAAACTGCTGGTGGGTTTATTTTCAAATATTTAGACTAATTTTTGTTTTTATAAAATAATAATATTTTTGTATTATATACTATGGTTTATATGTCAGGTGGACGCATGGCTCGAAATGCTGCTTCAATTGTTAATCGTTTTACGTGCGGGGGCCCGAAAAAGGCCGGCCTCGCGCCGTCCGTTGGTAACTTCATCTCGTCTAATCCGAGCTTGATTGGTGCCGTAAATACCCAATATGGTTTGGTTTGTGTTGGTAACTTTAGCAACCCTTCTCAAAGTGCTTTAAGAGCTATTAGGCGATATTAAACGCTTTGATCAAAGTATTTAGCAATTAAGTATATTGCCAAAAAATAATTTAATAAGATACTTATTACATTATTAATGATGATTCTAAGGATTGACACAAGAGAGCGTGAATTGATAAAAAGATGTGAAGATTTGTTAGTTGCTGTACCGGCATTCAAAGATTTAAAGATCGTAGTTGAACCATTGCCTTTAGGCGACATTATTATAACAACTAATCATTCTGATAATCAAAAAATAGATAATATAATTGTGGAACGCAAATCGTTATCTGATTTGGCTGCGAGTATAAAAGACGGGCGTTATGAAGAACAATCATATCGTCTCAATGGACTGCCACACCATAACCACAATATTGTCTATTTAATAGAAGGTGATTTAGCAAAATTCAATTCATTTAAGGAACGTATTGATAAGCAAACGCTTTACTCGGCGATGTTTTCAATCAATTATTACAAGGGGTTTTCTTTGATGCGTTCTACAAGTATGGACGAGACCGCGTTTATTGTCTGTAATATGGCCTATAAGATTGGTAAGGATCCTAATAAAGCGCCGTATTTTAGTCAGAAAGCAATTACTTCAGAATCTGGACCTTCGGCACATTCGGAATCTGGACCTTCGGAAATGGGACATTTAGAACCGGGACTTATGGAACCGTCAACTTCAGTACATTCGGAAGCCAAAGATTATTGTTCCGTAATTAAAAAGGTTAAGAAAGATAATATAACAGAGGAAAACATTGGCGAAATTATGCTGTGCCAAATTCCCGGCATCAGTTCAGTAACCGCACTAACAATTATGGAAAAATACAAATACCTACCAAACCTTGTTAAATGTCTTCAAGAGGATCCGGACTGCTTAAATGGTATTAGCACAACAGATGCTAACGGAAAATCAAGAAAAATAAGCAAAACAACAATCGCCACTATTGTAAAATATCTAGGAAATAAAAACTAATATATATAAATGAAGGAGGATTATTTTATGTATTTAGGACTGTTTGGTATTGTATTAATTATATTAATGGTGCGCGACTTTTTTTCCAAAAAGCGCAAAAATAAGGAAGGTATGACAAATATGGAATCCACTTCTTCTGAAGGTAAGGACACCTTGGCTAGCAAGTCAAAGGATCACTTAGATAAATTAACAGAGACTCACGAAGCGCTTGGCAACAAAGTGCTTGCTAGCAATGCTGAATATAAGAAAAATTATGAGCAGACAGCTGTGACATTACACGACATTATTAATAAGATGATGGTTGTTAAAATGAACTCCATTTATCCTGATGATGAACCGGATGTTATTATGGGCAAATTGGGGGAATTGAACACATTGTATTCATCAAAAAATTCGCTAAATGATGTAGTCGCAAACTTAGGTAAAACGAAGTAAAAACGAAGTAAAAACGAAGTGACTGTAGTAAATAATAAACAGTAATTTATTATTTATTATTTTGTATTTGTATTTGTATTTGTATTTGTTAGTTTATTATTAATTAAGGAGTATAAATACTCACCTCATTGTCCTTGTAATAACCCGCGTCTAATAAAGCATCAGTATATTTAGCACCACCCCAATTAGGATCCATTGGATTATCACTGTATAACATATTCGCATCAGAGTTCTTAATCTGATCTAATGGTGTTAGTGTGCCTACATAATATGACGATTGATCAAATGCCGGATAGCCATTCTTATTGTAAGCACCATCTGCTTGAGTTGCGTCAACGAGCGGTGTGAATTTGAGAGGAAGAGGAACGGGTGTAGTAGGAGGTAAGCCACCTTGCGGTTCAGTCGCACTAGGTCTCACTTTGTAAACTCGGTTGCCCTGTATGTCATATGTGTTCTGGACATATAAAACGGGGCAGCGAATTCCGGCACCACGCTGCCAATCCAAGAACTCCGTATATTCTTCTAAATTATTGAACTCAATCGGATTCACTCCGGGAACTTGGGCAACATTGGAATTGTATAAATAATACTTGGGACCCTTTTGGATCAAAATGTTTGGACAACGATTATCACCAGTCATTGTGGTTAAACCTTCTCTAACATACAATTTAGATGCGTCATAATTTAAGTAGAAATACAAACTGCCTAAAAAAACCGTTATTATTAATAATGTTAATATTGAATTGCTTGTTGTCATAATTATATATAATATATATTATAAATTCCACCTTTTCCGCTTCGCTTATAAAGGTTCAACGAAGTAAGAGTCAAACAATGTAAACTATAACTTAAATAAATTAAATTTACACTATTTCTTTACTATATAACACATTTAAGGTTTGGCTCTTTACTTCGTGAACCTTTTATAAGCGAAGCGGAAAAGGTTGAAGGAATTATTTGCTTATGTTATATTATAAGGAATGTTTGCGGAACACGTAAATAATGCTGCGAAAGCGGCTGAATTAAATACATATATAGATAACGGCACTGACGTGTTTATGCTAATATATATGGCAGGATGTGTCCCTTGTAACGCTGCTAGACCTGAATGGGCAAAATTGGAACATACTTTAGGAGGACGATATGGCAAGAAAAAACCGTATAAATTCGTTGTTGCCGATGTAAACAAAGATTTTTCTCACTTGATTCATAAGATTAAGCAACCTAATGCTTTTCCGACAATACTCTACGTTTCAGGTAACAAAATAGAGAATTACGAAGACAGTTCCATTAATGATAAACGACGTGATGTGGATTGTTTTATGAATTGGATTGAAAGTCACGTTTCAAAAATAGAAGTTGTGTCAAACTTGAAAGAGACAAATAAAAGACATAGAAGAAAACCTTCTAAAAAACTTATTAAAAGCCGTAAACTTGTTCATAATAAGCGAAAGATTAGTCAAAATTATTTGAATATGAACGGCGGCAGGACTCGGCGAAAGAAATATAAATAAACTATAAAAGATTTAATATGTTTAATATATAGTAAATAAAATATGAGTGATTTGTCTTCCGGAGGTATAGCTGCAATAGTTGGTGCTTATGTTTTTGCTCTATGTGGATGTATTGGTACAGTAATGTGGGTTGGAAGAATAACTCCAGGAGCTATGTCAAAAGCATTACAGACTGCTGAAGATAAAGCGTCAGGTAACCTAGGTGGTTCTTTAGGTATGATTCCAGGGATGCCCGATCCTAAAGCTTTACTTGCTGATAAAGGTAACGCTTTGCTTGGTAATGCCTTAGATGGTAAAGAATTAATTAGTGGTGTCTTAGGTGATGGTGATATACTTAGTAATGTTCCAATGGCTCAGGCTAAACTACTTGATCAATTAGATCATGTTAATTCAGACCCTAAAAATAATGTTATTCCAGAAGCTAATCTCGTCTCTAATAGTATATTACCAACGGCGCCGCCAATTGGTCCTGGTCAGCGACAACCGCAACAGCAACCGCAACAGCAACAGCAACAGCAACATAGTAATATTAAAAAATTAAGTTCTACACTTGGAAATTTAACTTCTAAATATTTGCCAGGTGTAGCCGCCAGAGTAGATAATGTTGCCGGCCAAATAAATAATGCAGCCGGTAATTTTAATAATGCAGTCGGCCAAATAAATAATGCTGCCGGCATAGCAAATAATGAAGCCGATAATTTTAATAAGGCGAGAACTGATGCGACCAATTTTACAACAGAATTTGGAAACGTTGCAAGACAACAAAGTTTATTGGGAAAAATGTCTGGTTTTAATGATGTAATTAACAAAGGAGTCAAAACATATGATAGACACGCAAATACACTAGGTGGTGTAGCCGGGTTAGGAGTAGGTGTTCTACCTAACGCTTTGACTAGTCAACGTTATAATAATACACCTTTAGCTAAGCATAATATTGTTAGGGGTAATTATAGTGACGATAATAATAACTATGGCATCCCAGGTGGCGCATTATTCGGTTTTACACCACACAAAACAAGGGGTGGTGGAAAAACAAAACACAACAGGAAAACAAATAAAGAGTCCAAAGTAAAAAGACCAAGAAAGCCTAGAACCAAAAAATGCTTAGTTACAAAGGGTAACCAAATGTATATGAGTTTCTGCGTTTAGCGCTGCGTTTAACAAGAACTAAAAAAGTAAAGAATTAATTAAATATTCAATATAAAATTTAATTAATAGCCAATAAAATTGAATTAAAAATAAACAAAGAAATAGTAATTATAAATACAACAATAAAATGACATCATCACAAGCTTTAGACAGAACTTTCAAGTTATTTGAATTTAACGTGTACAATAATAAGAGTCAACATCAATCAAGTGATGAAGACGAGGACGGTTCCAGTTCATTCAATAAAGACAACGCCACCTTTGCGATCCAAATGTTTGGAATAAATGAAGAAGGACAAAAAGCATCCATATTAGTAGAAGATTATGAGCCATTCTTCTTCTTGAAAGTTGGCGACAAATGGACCAAAACTATAAAGGATCAATTCGTTGCGCATTTGAAAGCGAAAGTCGGCAAGTATTACGAGAATTCTATTGTAGAATGTAAATTAATTGAAAAAAAGAAATTATACGAATTTGACGCTGGCAAGCTGCACCGGTTCATTCAAATCAAGTTTGCTAATGTGCCTACTTATAACAAAGTCAAGAATTTCTGGTACAAGGACAATATCAACGACGACGGAGAAAAGGAGCGCGTTTTGTTACCACAAGGTCTCTGGTTTAAGGACTGTCACGTGGAGCTCTATGAAGCCAACATTCCGCCTCTTCTTAGGTTCTTCCATTTGCGTGAGATCAGTCCATCCGGTTGGATCGCATTGCCTTGTAAAAAGACCCTTGAAATCAAGGGTTCTTTAAAAACGACTAGCTGCGACTACGAATTTACAATTGGTTACAAGAGTATCATTCCTCTTAATGATAAGGAATCTCGTGTGCCTTACAAGATTATGAGTTTTGATATTGAGGCCAGTAGTAGTCACGGTGATTTTCCAGTTCCAATCAAATCTTACAAAAAACTAGCAACAAATATTGTGGATTATTTTGACAAATATACTACCGAAGTATGTAAGACAACTTTATCAAATATAATTAAAACCGCGTTCAATCAATCAGCAAGTCCAATGCCGCAAATAGATCTAGTTTATCCAAAGGGTAGTCCATTGACAGGCGCCGAGTTGGAGCCAAAGATTGAAGAATGGTTGAAGACCAAGATTAGAGATAGAAATACAAATACAAACAATGAAGAACATTTAATTGAATCACTTTTTGAAAACGCAAATAAAGCATTTATAACTAAGGAAACAAAGGAAAAAGAGGAAAAAGAAGAAGGAGAAGAAGGCGCAGATTCTGACTCAGATGGTGAACAAGTAGAAGAAGAAACTGAACAGCCAAAATACTACACGATTATGAAGAGTGCTGAATCTTACAAAAACAAGCAATCTACTATTGTAGATATTTTGAGTGACAAGAAATTTGATCGTGAAGGCAAGATTAATGAACTCATCTTATCACTGCGTAACAATTTTCCGGCATTAGAAGGTGATAAGGTCACGTTCATTGGTTCTACTTTTGTAAGATATGGACAAAAAGAGCCGTATTTGAACCACTGTATTGCTCTAAATTCTTGCGACTCTTTAG
>Ga0209596_1001073_pt1 | contig 24228 bp, 22 predicted proteins | sample M_130807_MF_Meta_FD_187314 | JGI IMG/M metagenome (GOLD analysis project Ga0209596, IMG submission 187314) | Freshwater microbial communities from Lake Montjoie, Canada to study carbon cycling - M_130807_MF_MetaG (SPAdes) (version 2) | ecosystem: Environmental > Aquatic > Freshwater > Lake...
CAACAGGAACGCCTTATACAAATCAGTTTTTTGCTTATAACGATCCAGCCTCTATCATTAATATTTTTGATGTTCAAGCAGGATTAGGATTAGCGAATGGAGATCGTCCTAGAAATATCTATTCAACTTGGTACAATACTGGCCGTCAGTATAACGGTTATGAGAATGTCAATAAAACGCAGTTCCGTGTCGTTACTAGCTTCTCTGCAGATATCAAAAGACACGCTATTAAACTTGGATTTGAATATGAACAACGTGTGGAGCGTCAATATGATTTAAATCCAATCGGTCTATGGACCAGAATGCGTGAATTGGCGAATTTCCATATTCAACAATTACAAGATAAAGACTCCTTAGATGCTATCCTAAATACTGATTTGCATTATTTCCCTGATGGAACTTTAAGCCCTTATGCTTATTATGATTTCAATCGTTTGAACGATGGAAGACAAACTCAGTTTGACAAAAGCTTAAGAGAGAAATTAGGTCTTAATGTGAATGGAACCGATTGGTTGGATGTTGATTCATATGATAAGTCAATGTACAGTTTGGATATGTTCAGTGCTGACGACTTGTTAAACATTGGTGGAACAGGATTAGTTTCTTATTTTGGATATGACCACACCGGAAAGAAAACAAATAACAATCCTACTTTAGATGATTTCTTCACAAAGAAAGATGCTAATGGTAACTTGACTCGAGAAATAGGAGCATATCGTCCGATTTACATTGCAGGTTATATTCAGGATAAATTCGATTTTAAAGATATTAAATTCTTGGTTGGTTTGCGTGTAGATAGATTTGATGCAAATCAAAAAGTATTAAAAGATAAATACTTATTGTACGAAGCAAAAACAGCTGGCGAATTATCTATTCCGAATCGTCCAACAACAATTGGTGATGATTATGTAGTGTATGTTGCTGATGGTGCTAACCCAAGTGCAAACAACGTGGTTGGATATCGTGATGGAGACAATTGGTACAATGCAAGTGGTATCCAAGTAACTGACCCTAGTGCGGCATTCGGACAAGGTGGTGGACAAGTTCAACCGTATTTAGTTGACCCAAGCAGCAGAGCGTTATCTTCTAAAGTATTTAAAGATTACCAACCTCAGATCAACGTAATGCCTCGTATCGCATTTTCTTTCCCTATTTCTGATGTTGCAAGCTTCTCTGCTCATTACGATGTGTTGACTCAACGTCCTTCATCCAATAGATTAGATCCTTTACAATACTTAAATGTTGTAAATAATCAAGGAGGTTACGTAAACAATCCTGATTTGAAAGCGGAGAAAACAACTGATTATGAATTAGGATTCGAACAAGTTTTAAATGAGAAGAAAAATTCAGTTCTTAAGATTGCTGTTTTCTATAAGGAATTGAAAAATTTAGTTCAAACAACGAATGTTTTTCAGGCTTTCCCTGCATCTTATAACTCTTATGCAAACGTGGATTTCGGAACTGTAAAAGGATTCTCTTTTGTATATGAATTAAGAAGAACTGGCGGTGTTTCATTGAACGCTAACTATACATTGCAATTTGCTGATGGAACAGGTTCTAGTACAACAGATGGACAAAACTTAGTTTCTTCAGGTGTTCCTAACTTAAGAACAACTCACCCATTGGATTTTGACCAACGTCACACAATTACTTTAAATGTGGATTACCGTTTTGGTGCTGGAAAAGATTATAAAGGACCACAATTGAAAATCAAAAAAGGTGGTGAGGAAAAATTAATTCCTGTTTTAGCGAATGTGGGTGCTAACTTATTAGTGAGCGCAGGTTCTGGAACTCCATATAGCAAGCAAGCAAATATCACTCACGAAGGTCAGTTTGGTATCGGTGGTACTAACACTGCTTTAGATGGTTCTATCAATGGTTCTAATAAACCATGGTCTTATAGAATGGATTTTAAAATTGATAAAGTTATTCCATTAATTTGGGGTGGCGGAAAAGATGGCGGCGAAAAGAAAATTGCTAGTTTAACTATCTATATCCAAACATTGAATTTATTGAATACTAAAAATATTCTTGCAGTTTATAAAGCAACAGGTAATCCTAATGATGATGGTTACTTGACATCTGCAGAAGCTCAAGATCTTATTGCAGGTCAGAATAGCTCACAGTCTTTCAGAGATCTTTATGCTGTGAAAAACAATGACCCTGCAAACTATAGCCGTCCAAGAGTTATCCGTTTGGGATTATTACTTGATTTTTAATAAATCGGCCGAAAGGTTTGATTCAAATTAATTTTGAAAGAGTTTAAATGCTAATAAAAATAATAATATGAAGAATCGTTTTAAATTGATCGTCACTGCAAGCATTTTTGCATTTTCTTATTCAGCGCAAGCAAGAGAAAATGTAGGAGTGAGTCCTGCAACATCCCAAAGCCAATTAAAATCTGTCATGTCTTTATGTGCACCTGCTGCGGCAAAAGAGGATTTAGATATTAATAATGTTAGAGCTACTATATTGACCGGTGGGGACATGTGGTGGGATTTAGTTAACGGTAAATACTTGGTTCCGAAACCTGCTCCAGGGTTGAATGGACCGACATCCATTTTTGCTGGTTCATTATGGATAGGTGGTATTGATGCCAGTGCTACCTTAAAAGTAGCGGCACAAACATACCGTCAAACAGGAAATGATTATTGGCCAGGACCATTAACTTCAACTGCTACTACAGATGCATCCACTTGTTTAACATGGGATAAATTCTATAAATTAAATAAATCAGATGTAAAAAACTACATAGACTGGTTTAAAAATGGTAGTCCAGGAACAAATCCAACCGATGCTTCTGCAATGGACGTGATTAACAATTGGCCTGCATTAGGACCTGAAGGTCAACCAATGGCTCCTTATTTCGATTTTAACGGAAATGGTGTTTATGATCCATATGCTGGCGATTATCCTGACTTTTGGTTAGGTGATGCTAGCGCATACAGACCTTCAACACCAACTTCTGATGCTTGTGATGCTAAATTATTTGGTGATCAGGTGTTGTTTTGGGTATTTAATGATAAAGGAAATGTTCACACTGAAACCGGTGGAGCAGCAATTGGTATTGAAGTTCAAGCGCAAGCATTCGCTTTTCAGACCAATGACGCGATCAATAACATGACTTTCTATCACTATAAAGTGATCAACAAATCGTCTTTCCGTTTGGATAGTACTTTCTTTGGTGTTTGGATCGATTCTGACTTAGGTTCTGCAAGTGATGATTATGTAGGTTGTGACGTTGGTTTAGGTTTAGGATATTGTTATAATGGAGATTTAGTGGATGATAATCCTCCATCAGGTCAAATTCCTTATGGTGCTAATCCTCCTGCAATCGGTTGCGATTTCTTTGAAGGACCTTATGCAGATCCAAATGGAATTGATGATAACGCTTTCAATGTGCCACCTAGTTATGTGAACTACAGTGATACCATTGTTGATAATGAGCGTATTGGTATGAGTAAATTCGTTTACTATAATAATGATGGAACTCCAACAGGTAACCCGAATGGCTCTGTAGATTTTTATCATTACCTTACTGGTACATGGAGAGATGGTACTTCAATGACTTATGGTGGAACAGGCCATTTAACCGGTGTTGCTTGTAACTATATGTTCCCAGGTGCTTCCGACGTTCCCACAGCAACATATGTTGGATACTTCGGAACTAATGGTAGTCCTCAACCAGCTTGGAGTGAAGAAACGACAGGAAATGTTCCTCAAGATAGACGCTTCATGCAAAGTGCAGGACCTTTTACTTTGCAACCAGGAGCTGTTAACACAATAACTACAGGTATTGTTTGGGCGAGAGCAACACAAGGAGGAAATTTAGCTTCGGTAACCTTAATGAAAGGTGCAGATTCTAAAGCGCAAGATCTTTTTGACAACTGTTTCGCATTGTTAAACGGACCAGATGCGCCGATTGTATCTGTTCAGGAATTGGAAAACGAAATTATATTGTCATGGACAAATCCTTCAAATTCTAATAACTACCTTGAGAATTACTCAGAAGATTATAACAAAGCGACTGGTAGCGATTCATTATATCGTTTCCAAGGATACTTGGTGTATCAGTTAAAAGATGAATTGGTTACTTCTTCAGATTTATACAATGTAGACAAAGCGCGTTTGGTACTTCAGTGTGATAAAAAAGATGCTGTAAAACAAATTGTGAACTTCTACAACGATGTAAATCTTCAAGCGTTGGTTCCTCAAGAGATGGTAAATGGTGCAGATCTAGGAATTGTACATTCTATATCTATTACAGATGATAAGTTTGCAATTGGAAACACTCGTTTGGTTAACCATAAAACGTATTATTATGCTGTTGTAGCATATGGGTTTTCACCAACTTTAGTGAATCCTAATTATGCTATTCCAAAAGATTACCTTCCATTTATTTCTGGAAATAAATCTGCAGATGGTTTATTCACACATTCTGCTATTCCTCATATTCCTTCTCCGGAAGCGAATGGAACAGAACAACATTCAACCTATGGCGAAGGCCCTAAGTTGACCCGCGTTGAAGGTCATGGTAACGGTGGAAATGTCCTTGATTTAACTGCAGGAACGGTATCCGAGATCATGAGCAGTTCAAGTCATCGTTCGGAACATCCTGTTTACCAAAACAGCCATGGTCCGGTTAATATTAAAGTTATTGACCCATTGAATGTTCCTGTTGAACATGAATTTAAATTTAAATTGATATCTAAATACCCAACTGCAGGTGCTTCAGCTTTTATTCCACAGGATTCTTCCAGATGGGTTCTTTATGATCTAACTTCTGGCGATAGTATTGTGTCTGAAAAAACCATTAGTGTTCCGAACGAACAAATTATCAATGGTCAGGCTACTGGAACTCCAGGAAAATATGTTGGGCAATGGGGATTATCTGTAAATGTTCAATTTACATATGATCCAGGAAATGCATCTGCAACAAAAAATAGTTATTTGGAAAGTTCAATTGCTTTTTCAGATGCAACAAAACAATGGTTGACAGGTTTGGCGGATGTGGACGGAGAAACGGATGAGAATTGGATTCGTTCAGGATCAGCAGTGTTTACTTCTCCTTCACCTTACAATGATGCAACAGGAACTGGCGTTGATGCAAACCAGGATTATGAAAATTGTGTTGGTAAAACATGGGCTCCTTATCGTTTGTCTGCTACAGGTATAGTTACGGCTATTACGGCTACAAGTGTTTATGCTAAAGGCGCTCCTGCTTGGCCTACAAATATTACTTTAAATAAATTAGCTAATCTTGCTAGTGTGGATGTTGTCATTACTTCCGATAAATCATTGTGGACACGATGTCCCGTTCTTGAAGAACAAGATGATGCTACATTAGCAGTTGGTGGTGCAAAAAAATTGAGCATGCGTGCATCTCCTTCTGTAGATAAAAATGGTTTATCTACTGGACAAAGTGGGTATAATGCCGCTGAAGGTGACCTTAATGGTTTAACGGGTATGGGTTGGTTCCCAGGTTATGCAATTAACGTTGAAACTGGAGAGCGTTTGAATATGGCTTTTGGTGAAGATTCTTGGTTGATGTTGGATAATGGAAGAGATATGAAATGGAATCCTTCTACTACTAAGTTGAATAGCGCTGGTGAGCCTATATTTGGTGGTAAACATTACATCTATGTGTTTGGTCACAATGGTGATGCATTGTATACTTCTTCAGATGCTTATTTACCTTCGGGCTTAAGAGATATACCTCGTTATGATGAAGGAAAAGCATTGAATGCATTGTTTAATGTTGTTGCAACTGCAACTCCTTCTAGTGTGAGCGATTCATATAAGCGTGAGATCTTCACAGATGCAATGTGGGTGAATATTCCTTTATTAGCTCCAGGTCATCAATTATTTGAATCAACAGTTCAAGTAAGACTTAGAGTTGCTAAATCATATCAATATGGTTATTCAAATAGCGCTGCAACCTCTCCTGATGTGAATGCAACTCCTACAAATGGAAATTATCCTTTGTATACATTCAATACAAATGATATTGAAACACATAAAAATGATGCTGACATTGCTAAAAATGCACTTGATATCATTAATGTTGTTCCAAACCCTTATTATGCTTACTCTGGATATGAGAGAAAAGCGTTGGAAAATATTGTGAAAATTACAAATCTTCCTGAAAAATGTACGATCTCAATTTATACTTTGAGTGGAACATTGATTAGAAAATACAACAAAGATGATGTAACCACATCTTTAAATTGGGATTTGAAAAATCAAGCCAGAATTCCTATTGCTAGTGGTATGTATATCATTTATGTCAATGTTCCTAATGTTGGAGAAAAAACATTAAAATGGTTTGGTGTATTGCGTCCGATAGATTTGGATTCATATTAAGTAATTGCATTTTTAATTTGATCAAGAATAGAATCATAAAAAGTTAGATATGAAAAAACATTTAAAATTAATAGCACCGATTGCCTTGATAGGCATGTTTACTCTGCCAGTTAACAACGTATTTGCTGGTAACCCGGATCGTGCTGGTCAGGCTGGTGCTACAGAATTGTTAATCAATCCTTGGGCTAGAAGTTCAGGTTGGGCAGGTTCAAATATTGCTAGCGTTAAAGGATTAGAATCCATGTTTTTAAATGTTGCAGGAACTGCATTCACAAAAAAAACAGAATTAATGTTTACACGTACGAACTATCTGAAAGGGACTGATATTAATATCAATTCATTTGGTTTAACCCAACGTGTTGGTGAAACAGGTGCTATTGGTTTGTCTATTATGTCAATGGACTTTGGTGATATTCCTATCACTACTGTAGAAAACCCCGATGGTAATAATGGAACGTTTTCTCCTCAGTTTGTGAATATTGGTTTGTCTTATGCAAAAGGATTTTCCGATAATATTTATGGAGGATTAGCTCTTAGAGTTATTTCTGAAAAAACCGCTAACGTTTCAGCCAGAGGTGTCGCTTTTGATGCAGGTATCCAATATGTTGCGGGTAAATACAATCAAATGCATTTTGGTATTTCTTTGAAAAATGTAGGACCAAGAATGCATTTTGCAGGTGATGCATTGTCTTTCAAAACGGCTATTCCAGCAAGTACACAAAGTGTAACGTATACAGCTGAAAATCGTGCAGCTCAATTTGAATTGCCTTCATTGCTTAACATAGGTGGTGGATATGATTTTTACTTTAAAAAAGACAGTACTTCTATAAAAACACATAGAATTACTGCGAGTGGAGCTTTTGTTTCTAATACTTTTGATAAGGATCAATTAAAAATAGGAGTAGAGTATGGTTGGAAAAACATGTTAATGGTTCGTGTTGGTTATGCTTATGAGAAAGACATTACTAGCAAAGAAAAAAGAACAAATGTATTTACTGGACCAAGCGCTGGTTTTACTGTTGAGATTCCATTCGGAAAAAATAAATCAACTTTTGGTTTAGATTATTCTTACAGAGCGACAAACCCATTCTCAGGAACCCATTCAATTGGTGCTAGAATAAATTTATAATATTTATTAGTTATATTTGTATAAGGAAGAGAGTCCCACAAAATGTGGGATTCTCTTTATGTTTTTAGTGAAATCAATATTAATCAACACAAAATGTCACATTTATCATATTTTACGGTGGAAGGTTTGAAAAAACTTCAGGATGAATTGCACCAGTTAAAGGTGCATGATCGTTCCTATATTTCAAAACAAATAGCGGAAGCGCGTGATAAGGGAGATTTGTCAGAGAATGCGGAATATGATGCAGCAAAAGAAGCTCAGGGTCTCTTGGAATTGAAGATTTCAAAAATGGAAGAGGTGTTAAGTAATGCCCGCCTTATAGATGAGTCTACTTTAGATGTTTCTAAGGTTTTGATATTATCAAAAGTCAAAATAAAGAATACAGCAAATGGGGCTTCCATGACGTATACCTTGGTTGCAGAGAATGAAGCTGACCTGAAGGCTGGAAAAATATCCGTTGATTCTCCTATTGGTAAAGGGTTGTTAGGAAAAAAGGTGGGGGAGTTTGCCGATATAAAAGTACCTTCCGGAGTTGTTAAGTTTGAAATTATTGAATTGTCTCGCTAGTATTATGGCAAGTATTTTTACTAAAATAATAAGCGGTGAAATTCCTTGTCATAAAATTGCTGAAAACGATCATTTTATTGCATTCCTGGATGTCTTTCCTCTTGTTATTGGACATGTGTTAGTGGTCCCTAAAAAAGAAACAGATTATCTTTTTGATTTGGAAGATACTGATCTTGCATCCATGATGGTTTTTGCAAAAAAAATTGCAAAAGCTCAAAAGCTTGCGATTGATTGCAAGCGGATTGGTGTTGCTGTAATTGGTTTAGAGGTTCCTCATGCTCATATCCATTTAGTTCCAATGAATACAGTGAATGATATTAATTTCACACAGGCAAAATTAAAGCCTTCTTCTGAAGATCTTCAAGAAATTGCTCACAGAATTATTTCAAAGTTATAATTGTTTATTCCATAATTTCGGATGCAACAATTTGCACCAACCTTCTGCTATACTTTTTTGTCTGGGTTCTCAGAAAGGAAGGCTTTCCAGCCAGTATATGATTTCCCTTCTTTGCCTGGTTTCCTTTGGAAATGGTGACAAACTGCGGCAGCCAAACCGTCTGTAGCATCCAGGAATTCAGGAGTTTCCTTGAAATTTAATAATGTCTTTAACATAGCCGCTACTTGTTCCTTAGAAGCATTTCCGCTGCCTGTTATGGATTGTTTTATTTTTTTAGGTGAATATTCATTCACAGTTAAATTTCGTGATAATGCCCCGGCAATAGCCACTCCTTGTGCTCTTCCAAGTTTAAGCATGGATTGAACATTCTTTCCGAAGAAGGGAGCCTCTATGGCTAACTCATCTGGTTTGTATTCGTCAACCAAAGAAACAACGCGGTCGAATATTTTTTTTAATTTCAATGCCGGGTCGCTAACTTTTTCAAGGCGTAAAACACCCATGACAACCAACTGCATTTGGCTTCCTTTAATATGGATAATTCCATATCCCATAATGTTGGTGCCAGGGTCTATCCCCAAAACTATTTTATCTGCTGCCATATAGTTGATTTAACAGGTCTTTTTGTTAATATTGTTGAATAATGGACAAGATTAAATATAAGCGTTTACACAAAGTTATAAGTCTTTTAATAAAGTCGATCATATTAATTCTTTCCTTTTTTTATATCTGGCAAAAAATCAATGAGGCCGATAAATGGATTCTCTTTCCAACACTTTTTTTCTCTTCGAATTTAATACTTCTTTTTTTTGTAATTGCATTTATGCTCATTAACTGGAGTTTGGAAGCAATGAAATGGAAATTATTGATTGCTACTATAGAGCCAATCTCTTTCTTAAGTTCTTTAAGGTCAATATTTGCAGGCGTTACAGTAAGTATTTTTACACCCAACAGGATTGGAGAATTTGCTGGTAGAGTCTTTTTCTTGGAAAAGGCAGATAAAGTTCAGGCTACAATGAGAAGCCTTATAGGAAGTGCAGCTCAATTTGTGATAACAGTTTGTGCTGGACTAATTGCACTTTTTGCATATTTTAAAATGGAGCTAAATGCAATCGATCCCATCAAAAGTGTTCCTGTTTTCTATTGTTATATTACTGAAGTTTTATTGATTCTTGGCTTGGTCTTATTATGGATGATCTATCGGTTCCGAAACATATTTTCAGTCAGAATCCAAACGTATATACAAGCTTTTTTTGAAATTGAAAGAAAAGAGATTTTTATTATTGTCGTACTTTCAGCAATTCGATATAGTGTGTTCTCATTTCAATATTACTTGGTTTTACAAGTGTTTCAGATTAATGTTGACTTTAAAATTGCTATAATGCTTATTGCAATTACATTTTTGGTCACGTCTGTCATACCAACATTTGCTTTAACGGAAATTGCAGTTCGTGGTGCATCTGCTGTATATTTTTTTAGTGCAGTTGGCGCCGATCCTGCAGTAATTGTTGCAGCTTCATTTACTATTTGGTTTATTAATTTGGCGATGCCTGCAATTATTGGAAGTTTCTTTATCTGGAAACTTAAATTTTTTAAGGATTAAAAATGATGGATATTTTTTTTATTCTCCTACTCTCTTTTGCAATACTGCTGACAGTACTATATTTTATATTGATTTCAAGCTATTGTTATGGGTGGCTAAAGATAAAAAGGACTGTGATAAAGAATGAAACGGCTGTGTTTGTTTCTGTAATTATTGCTGCAAGAAATGAAGAAGAAAACATTGTTAAATGCCTCGATTCTATTCTTGAACAATCCTATCCCGAAAATAATTTTGAGATCATTGTTGTAGATGATTCCTCAACCGATAAAACAAATTGGTTAATTCGGGAATATGCTGCAAAAATATCTCAAGTCAGACTTGTCACGCTTTCGGAACATAGTAAGGAAATTGGAAAAAAGAATGCTATTCGAACAGGTGTTGGTTTGGCAAAAGGAGAATTAATAGTAAGTACAGATGCTGATTGTGTGGTGGGTGTAAATTGGTTGTCATCCATTGTATCCTTGTACACCGAAACAAATGCAAAAATGATAATTGGGCCTGTTTCTTTTCAGGATGAACAAGGTGTATTTGAGAAAATGCAAAGTGTGGAATTTATGGCACTGGTGGCTAGCGGAGGAGCTTCCCTTTATTTTGAGAAAGCAATTATGTGTAACGGAGCTAATTTAGCTTATACAAAGCAGGTTTTTATAGATGTGAATGGGTTTGAAGGGATTGATGAAAAGGCCTCTGGAGATGATGTTCTTTTGATGTACAAAATAAAAAAACGTTACCCAGAGGGGATTAAGTTCTTAAAAAATGAACAAGCCATCGTATTCACTAAGGCAAAGCCTCATTTGAAAGAGTTTATGCATCAAAGAAGACGCTGGGCTTCAAAAGGATTTAATGCGTTGAATTATGAGACAAAACGGGTATCAATCGTCGTTTATTTATTTAATTTAATATTAGTCGTTTTGCCCCTACTGGCTGCTGTTTTTATGCGTAATACTGCATTGCATCCTAGCTTTGTAAAAATTTATCTGATTCTATTTGGAATCAAATGTTTTATTGACTTTTTGTTATTATTTTTAGCAGCCTCTTTTTTTAAAAAGAGAAAATTTTTGATCTATTTTCTTCCTGAACAACTCATGTATATGTTTTATATAGGATTTGTTGGTTCATTTGGGGCATTTGGAAAATATGAGTGGAAGGGCAGAAAAATAAATTAGTGAATGGCTAAAAAAGACGATACATATTCTCATTCCCTATCCTTCTTTGCTTGGCAGCGACTTAAGAAAAACAAACTGTCTATGTTCGGGCTGATTGTGATTGGTTTATGTATGGTTGTAGCTATTCTTGGTTATGCGATAACTCCTGATGCTACGCCTGATGCTAACGATCAATTATTAGAACTTTCCAAAAAACCTCCGGGATTTGAAGTTAAAATACTTCAAACACGTAAAAACGAGGCGTCTCATCATATAAATTTTTTCTCCAAAATGTTATTCGGTGAGATTAGTGACTATCGATCAATCCCTTTTGATAATTACCGTTTTGAAGGGAATGATATTGTTGTACGAGAATACACAGGTGACACATCACGAATTGGTAATGATGTAAAAATTAACCTTGCAGACGTTATTTATGCGATCAACTTCAGTGCACCCTTCTTAAATAATGTGGAAAAAGGGTGTGTTGAATTTTATGAATTTGATGGTCATCAAAAAATTAAAAAAACAATAACAGAATTGCGTAATGAAGTTGAAAGAAAAAACATCGTAACTAAAAAATATATTTTAGGAACAGATCCTGCTGGCAGAGATTTGTTAAGCAGGTTGATCATTGGTACTCGTGTTTCTTTTTCTGTGGGTATAGTCTCTGTTTTTATTTCTGTTTTTATTGGAATTCTGATGGGCGTTTTGGCTGGGTTTTACAGAGGCAGAGTTGACAGTGTTATAATTTGGGTGATTAATGTGGTTTGGTCTATTCCAACTCTTCTTTTGGTTATTGCAATAACCTTAGCCTTGGGAAAAGGTTTCTGGCAAGTATTTATTGCAGTAGGATTGACCATGTGGGTAGAGGTTGCCCGAGTAATTCGTGGACAGGTAATAAGTCTTCGTGAAAAAGAATTTATAGAAGCCGGTCGCGCCTTAGGTTTTACAAATTACAGAATCATTATGCGACACCTATTGCCTAATGTGATGGGACCCGTTATCGTTATTTCTGCAGCTAATTTTGCTGCTGCCATTTTAATTGAAGCGGGTTTAAGTTTTCTTGGTATTGGAGCGCAGCCACCAACAGCTTCATGGGGGGCAATGATCAATGCCCACCGTGGCTATATTATTAGCGATGCACCCTATCTGGCATTTCTTCCTGGGTTAGCAATTATGCTAATGGTGCTTGCTTTCGTATTGTTAGGAAATGGTTTAAGAGATTCTTTGGATACCAAATCTATTGACGATATTCAGATCTAATACCGCTTCTGGTCGATACAAACCAATATGAATGGCAAAAAAAAGGCCTATCAAACAATTGTATGACAGGCCTTTTTATGGATTCATTTTCCTAGAAAGGAAGATCATCTTCCTGAGAGGACGCTGTAAATGTTTCTGCAACACTATTCATTTCGTTTGACGAAGAACTACTTGCAGCAGCAGAATTTCCACCTTCAATTCTCCATGCTTCAAGTGTATTGAAGTATTTAATTTCATTTTTAGGACTTGTCCATTCGCGTCCACGTAAATTGAAATGTACTTTTATTTCTGCACCAACCGCATAATTATCAATCAGGTTACATTTATCCTGCGTTAATTGAAATGAAATATGCTGAGGATATTGTGAGGAATTATCGGTTAAAACAAACTCTCTTTTTTTGAATTTTTCTGATACTTGCTGTGCTTCGCTTTTTACTTTTAAGATCCCTGTGATGTCCATTTTTCTTTTTTTTATATAGTTATTACTTTAATTGATTCATTTTTAAATTCCATGATGGAATGATAATAATACTTTCCATGCTTCTTCAACGCTGTTGTTTTCTAACAAACCTTTTGCGACATGATGCAAATGTTCCTCCAATTTAGGTAAACTCTTACCATATAATTCAAATGCCTCATTAATAGCGCCTGATTTCTTGTAGGCAATTACTTCTTCATCTGATGGTAATTTCTCAACATTTCCAAGTTGCCCTAGGTTATTGGCTGAAAGGACATTTGATTTGCGAATATACTCAGGAATCCTATCAATTCCAATACCTAAATTAAGTATTGGTTTGGCAACTTCAAACAGGGCGTCTCCGTTACTCCTGCTGTACCAGTTGCCTCCCATACGAGCTACAAGATCTATTTTGTGTGGGTCAATTAATTTGTTAGCATCTAAAACATCTTCGCTTATATGCATCAAAACCACTTCGCAAATAATTAAATTTCCTGCGCCACCGTTTTCGCCAAGTTCTATCACTTGTTTTACGATGCATTCTAATTGGGCAGGTGATTCTTTGACTCTGAAAGGTTTTACCATTTCAGAAGCAATGGGGGTGAAACCAGCCTTTGTAAATTCATTTATCCCTTTCGGATATTCAGTACTTGCAAGGCTTACCTGTTGAACCATATTGTAATTAACAACATTTATCACAACTTCTGGAACCTCTTTTATATTGTCGTAGGTATGTTTTGTTATGCCAGTTCTGCCGCTGCGGGCAGGAGAAAATATAGCAATTGGTGGATTTGCACTAAATACGTTAAAAAAGCTGAAAGGAGCCAAATTGGGGTTGCCATCTTTATCAATAGTGCTTGCAAAAGCAATAGGACGAGGGGCAACTGCTCCTAATAAGTAACTGTGTAATACAGGTACTGATACTTCTTTTGGGTTAATAGTTATCATAATTTATTTTAGCTGAACAAAAGTAAGAATTTATGAAGTATCGCTAGAATCAAGTTTTAAACACTTTATCGACTAAATAAAGAATTTGTAAGAAAGTTTATGTGTTGCATTTAAAAAAAAACATATATTTGCCTTCCTTAAAAAACAATTGGACTGAATACTAATTCATAATTTCTAAGTAGTAGTATTTAAAAATGGTTGAATGGTAAGCTGATCTAGAATTTTTTGCGATGAAGCAAAAACCGTAGACGCGCCAGTTGGGTTTTAAAAATAAGTAAATAATAATGCGGATGTGGCGTAATTGGCAGCCGCGCCAGACTTAGGATCTGGTGCCGAGAGGCGTGGGGGTTCGAGTCCCTTCATCCGCACAAAAATAAACCGTAAACCTTTAATTATAAAGTGTTTGCGGTTTTTTTGTTGGCAAAAGTCCGCACTAATTAGCCAATCCTCAGATGACGCCTTCTAAAAGCAGGCCTCTTCCATCTTTTAAAAGTTGAACTCACAAACATATTTTGCCTATTGCTAAACAAAATATCAGTTTTGTTGTTTATTGAGTAAACATTACATCATGAGTAAATTTATTTTTATAACAATTTCGATCGTTTTGGTAATAGGAATTCTGCTAGTTGTGGTTTCATTCACGTCAAAAAAAATAGAAACGCCATCCTATAGATTACTTAAAAAATATGATGACGTAGAAATACGACTTTATCCTAAAATGATTGTTGCTGAAACTAGGTTATCTGACAATTCTTTCGATAACCAAAAAAGTATAGGCTTTAGAAGTATAGCAAACTATATTTTTGGAGGGAATGAAAAGAATGAAAAAATTGCAATGACCTCACCGGTTGTTATGAATTTGGGAGATCAACCACGAATGTGTTTTGTGATGCCGAAACAATATTCAAAAGACGAATTACCAAAGCCAATTTCAAAAAATATTAATATTGTTGAAGAAGCTGAAAAAACATTAGCTGTTATTACATTCGGAGGGTATTCGTCAGATAAAAAAATAGAATATTATTGTCATCAATTAGAATCCTCTCTTAACAAAAATAATATTCAAACCATTGGCGGCTTTATGTTTATGGGCTACAATGCACCTTGGGATGTAGTAAATAGAAGAAATGAAGTTGCTATTGAAATTTCACCCATTCATTTGTAAAGGATGAAAAAAAATTAAACAGCTTTCAAACAATTTCAAAAAGTTAATTTGTATTAAATATTATTATAAATCTATAAACTAAATAATTTAAAAATGTTCAAAAAATTTACCATTTCAGATAAGCTGTTATTTATTGCTGCTCTAATATCTTTAATTTATTCTGAATTTTTATTCTTTAAAGGACTTAAACAAGAAGCTATATTTATTGGAATTTGGGTTCCTTCGATATTAGCATTTGGAATTTACTTGAAACTTATAAATAAAAAATAAAATGATAGACATCATACCATATTTTGCAGGACTTATTACAATCATCTTTGGTATAGGTTTTTATTTAGCACTTCAAGAAAAAGAAAAATAAATGAATTTGAAATTTCAGCTTTTGAAGCGATCTTTGAGTGGTCTGTTTGACTGAAATTTCAGCCTAATCATATAAATAGCCACATACAAATGCTGTATTTGTTTATCCACCGAATACATTCAATTTATGGGTGAATCTGTTTAATTTTTTTATTGAAGTTTCAGCGCGAGGTATTTTTACTAATAATAGTACATTCGTGTGCACAAAAAAGAGTTCTGGTAAATCGGGACTTTTTTTTATTATGTCTAACCCTTGCTGTTGTTCACTTTAATTGTTTTGGGTGCTTTAAATACTAATAAAATCAAAATAGTTCAGCAATTTCATTTATTTAGTGTATCTTTGCAGTAATTATTAATTAAAATATTATTATCAAAAATGAAAAATGGAATTGTAAAATTTTTTAATGAAACAAAAGGATTTGGTTTTATTAAAGCAAATGACTCAAACGAAGAATTCTTTGTACACGTGTCAGGATTGAAAGAAGAAATCCGTCAAAATGACGAAGTTCTTTTTGAAGTTCAAGAAGGCAAAAAAGGTTTAAATGCTGTAAACGTAAGATTAGCATAATTATAATCATCTATAATTTACCTAAAAAGCCCCATTTTTCTCTGAAAAATGGGGCTTTTTTCGTTTAAAAAGATGCTTCCAATAAGTATCAAAACATCAAAACTTTTTGTATTTTTGCCTTCCTTTAAAAAAAGGCAGATAAAAATATCAATCAAATAAATCACACAATGAATATTATTCAAGAAAACATTGACGAATTAAACGCAGTATTAAAAGTGAAAGTAGTAGCGAATGACTATTTGCCTAAAGTAGAAACTGCTCTGAAAGATTATCAGAAAAAAGCATCTATTCCTGGATTTCGTCCTGGTAAAGTACCTTCCGGAATGATCAAAAAAATGTATGGGAAATCAATTATGGTAGATGAGATCAATAAATTATTGAACGACTCTTTGTATAACTATTTAAATGAAAATAAAATAGAAGTGCTTGGTAATCCTTTACCAAAAGCAGATAGTATCATTGATTGGGACAATCAACAGGAATTCGAGTTTTTATATGAAATGGGATTAGCTCCTAAATTCACTGTCGATCTTTCTCCAAAAGATAAGTTCGTTTATCAAACAGTGAAAATTGATGATGAATTAGTTAACAAATATGTTTCTGACATTGCAAAACGTTATGGCAAAGTGGAGAATGTTGACGTGTCTCAAGAAACAGATTTACTGAATGGTGATTTTGTTGAATTGGATTCCAATGGCGAGATCCTTGCAGGCGGTGTTTTCAAAACAGGGTCTTTGTTTTTAGATAGAATTAAAGAGGCTTCCACTAAAAAATCATTGGTTGGACTTAAAAAGGAGGATAAGGTTGTTTTAGATGCTTCAAAGATCGCTGAAAATGCAACAGAATTAGCTTCTTTATTAGGAATTGACAAAGCACAGGCAGAAGCATTTACCTCAAAATTACAATTCACGGTCAGAGGGGTAAGCCGTTTAGCTGCTGCTGAACTAAATCAGCACTTTTTTGATAAAATTTATGGGCCGGGAGCTATTTCTACAGAAGAAGAGTTTAAATTGAAGATCAAAGATGAATTGTCTGCAATGTTCGTAAATGACAGTGAGCGTAAATTTTATAATGATGTTGTAGAGCATTTAATGAATAAAATTAACTTCAATTTACCAACTCAATTCTTGAAACGTTGGATTGTCGCTGCAAATGAAAAACCAGTTACTCCAGAACAAGTAGAATCAGAATTTGATGGCTATTCAAAAGGTTTGAAATGGCAATTGATCGAAAACAAAATCATTAAGGATAATAATTTGCAAGTGACCAACGAAGAAGTTGTGGAGCATACCAAAGAATTGATCCAACAGCAATTTGCACAAATGGGGCAAGGACCTATGGGAGATGAGGAATTAACTCAAACAACACAACGCGTTTTGGCAAATCAAGAAGAAGCGAAAAAATTGTACGAAAAATTATATGGACAAAAAGTAATGACTTTATTTAAAACCAAATTTACATTGGATAACAAAGAAGTTGCTTATGACGATTTTTTTAAAAAGGCATAATCTGACAAAAAGTCTATGTTTTTATTAAGGATTACTTTTTGTTAGTACATTTAAACATTCAAATTATAAACCATGTCCAGATGAAGATCGGGATCTAAAACGCAATAATATGTTTGATAACAACGATTTTAGAAAATATGCTGTAAAGCACAAAGGAATCAGTGGAAATACATTCGATTCGTACACGAAGCACAATATTTCAAATGTTACTCCTTACATTATTGAAGAGCGTCAGTTGAATGTTACACAGATGGACGTTTTCTCTCGTTTGATGATGGATCGCGTTATTTTCCTGGGTACAGGAATCGATGATCAAGTAGCTAATATTATCCAGGCGCAGTTATTGTTTTTACAATCTCTGGATGCTAAAAAGGATATTCAGATCTATTTGAATAGTCCTGGTGGATCTGTTTATGCAGGTCTTGGTATTTATGACACGATGCAATACATTACTCCTGATGTGGCAACAATTTGTACAGGTATGGCTGCTTCTATGGGTGCTGTATTAATGTGTGCAGGAACAAAAGGAAAAAGAGCTGCATTGAAACATTCACGTGTAATGATTCACCAACCATTAGGTGGTGCGGATGGACAAGCTTCTGATATCGAAATCACTGCTCGTGAAATCCAAAAATTGAAAAAAGAATTATATGATATCATTGCAAACCATAGCGGTCAAACGTATGAAAAAGTTTGGGCGGATAGCGACCGCGATTATTGGATGACAGCTGAAGAAGCGAAAGCATACGGTATGGTAGATGAAGTTTTGGTGAAATCGAAATAAGAATAGAATAAAAATAAAATCATCGAATGGTTAATGGCATTGCTATTAACCATTCATTTTTATAAAACAAAATGGCAAAAGAAGATAAAGAAATCAAATGTTCCTTTTGTGGTCGCACAAAAAAAGATTCAGATATATTGATAGCCGGTATTACTGGACATATTTGTAGTCATTGTGTCGTTCAGGCCCAAACAATTGTTAAGGATGAATTAGGTGCTAAAAACAGTTCATCCTTTAATGCTTTACAATTGCTTAAGCCAATTGAAATAAAAAAGCATTTGGATGAATATGTGATTGGGCAGGATGAAGCGAAAAAAGTTCTTTCAGTTGCTGTATATAACCATTATAAACGATTGATTTTAAGTCAGACGAAAACCACTGGCAAAGAAGAAATTGAGGTAGATAAATCCAATGTGATAATGGTGGGTGAAACGGGAACAGGTAAAACGCTTTTGGCACGCACTATTGCAAAAGTTTTGAATGTTCCTTTTTGTATTGCTGATGCGACTGTTTTAACAGAAGCCGGTTATGTAGGGGAAGATGTAGAAAGTATCTTATCCCGATTGTTACAGGCAGCCGATTTTGATGTTGCTGCAGCTGAACGAGGAATTGTTTTTATAGATGAAATAGATAAAATTGCCCGTAAAAGCGATAATCCGTCTATCACCAGAGATGTTTCCGGTGAAGGCGTTCAGCAAGGATTGTTGAAATTGCTGGAAGGTTCGGTTGTTGGAGTTCCTCCTCAGGGTGGAAGAAAACATCCGGAACAAAAAATGATACAGGTGAATACTAAAAATATTCTTTTTATTTGCGGTGGTGCGTTTGATGGCATCGTGAGAAATATAGGAAGCCGTTTAAGTACTCAAGCAATCGGATATGGCGTAAACAAAGAAGCTGCAAGTGTGGATAAAGACAATTTGTTGCAATATGTTTCTCCACAAGATTTGAAAAGTTTTGGATTAATCCCTGAATTGATAGGCCGCTTACCAGTTCTAACCTATTTGAATCCATTGGATGCAGATACGTTATTGCGTATTTTGAGTGAGCCTAAAAATGCCTTGATCAAGCAATACACGCATTTGTTTGATATGGATGGTGTGAAAATTAAATTTGAGAAAGGGGTGCTCGATTTTATTGTTGAGAAAGCAATGGAATTTAAATTGGGTGCCCGCGGTTTACGTTCTATTTGTGAAGCCATCATGATGGATATGATGTTTGATACACCTTCTGATAAAACTGTGAAGGAAATAACTGTCACACTTCGGTATGCAAAAGAAAAGTTGAAAAAATCTACTTTGAATAAACTAAAAGTAGCATAAGATTTAAAAGAAAAAGCCCTCCTGCATAAATGCTGGAGGGCTTTTCTTTTAAGAACTATTTTATTATGCGCTAAACAATTTTGCGACTCCAAAAGCAGCTGCAGCAGCAGCAGCGCCAATTAGCATTACTTTTAAAGCGCCTGATAATAAAGGCTGTCCTGTTGCTTTGCTTTTGAAAAATCCAAAAGTAAATAAACAGCACAATGTAATTATAGCTGAAACTTTTAATCCTGAAAATGGTGTGTCTGTAAAAAAGTAGGGAAGAAGCGGAATAGTTCCTCCAACGATATAAGATATACCAATTGTTAATGCACTTGTTGTAGCGCGGTTTGCATTAGGCTCTTCTAAGCCTAACTCAAATCGCATCATGAAATCAACCCATTTCTTTTTGTCTTTTGCCAACTCTTCTACGAGCAAATGTTGTGATTCTTCGCTGAGCCCATATCCTTCAAACACTTCTCTTACTTCTTCTTTTTCTTTCTCCGGAACGGTTTCCACTTCTTCCCATTCTCTTTTGTATTCAGAATGATAATGTTCTACTTCAGTTCTTCCTGCCAAATATCCACCCAAGCCCATTGCAATGGAGCCTGCAATTATTTCCGCAATACCCGCTGTAATAACGATATGGTTATCGCTTACCGCACTGCTAATACCTGCAGCAAGTGCAAAGGGTACAGTTAATCCATCTGACATTCCTATCACAATATCCGTGATGAATGCAGAATCTTTTAAATGTTTTTCTGTATGTATCATTCCGCTAATTTATTGAAAATTACAGCATAAAAAAAGCGCTCTGCAATTTGCGTAGCGCTTTTTTTATGTTTTCCATGTATAATTAATACATCGAAATATTATATGTTGTACCATCTAATGTAGCTGTAGCATTTCCATCGCAGGCACCTGTTCCGTAATCAAATACAATTGGATATGTTGGATAACTTGCCAATGTAAGGGTGAATTGTCCACTTACAATCCAATGACAACCTACATTAACTCGCAAATCAGTATTTGTAACAATGTTGTAAGCTTCTCCGTCAACAGAAATGCCACTGGCGTTACCACTTATCATATAAACGTCATCAAAAATATTCAATGCTGTAGATTCTCCAGCATACCAAACTCTATTTTGGTTGGTGCTCCAAGTGCTAACCCCTCCGGAAGTATTCGTGATATGTGCATCATTTACAACTACATTATATAATAAGTGTCCTGAAGAAATGTGTCCTTTGTTTGTGATGATTTGTGTTCCTTCAATTTTATAATCGTTGTGGTAATAATTTGTAGTTGTAACTGTAATAACGGTGTTCGAATCAGCATAAGGGCCCGAAAAAACGGCAGTAACAATACCTCTTCTATTTACATAGTCTGACCCCAAGCAGTTAACAGTGCCAAAATTTAAAACGACTGTTTTTGGCCAAGTTGTAAGATCCCAAGGTGTAATAGTGCCAGTTGCACATCCGGATAGGGTAGTAGCCATTGATTTGATCGTACTAGAGCTATCCGCTACTATGCTAATTTGTTTCCATATACCCGCAAAAGCATTGTCTGCAGCAGCATTGTCTGTAGCAGCATTTGCGTTTTTTGGTTTTCTGTCTTGTTTTTTACAACTTGTAAAGCAAAGACTTACAGCAATTAGTAGCAAAGCGCTAGTAAAAATAATTTTTGTTTTCATTGTTTTGGAGTGTTTGTGAACTGTTTACAATATCAAAATTAATGATTTTTTTCAAAAGTAATAAAATCATGCTCGTATTTGTTCTTTTCATCAATAGTTCCTTTCGTTCGGAAGGTTTCTTTCCATTCAGAAGGCTCTATTTTAGGGAAAAATACGTCCCCGTTAAATTCATGATAAATTTTTGTAAAATATATTTTATCTACATAAGGGAGTGCTTGTTTGTATATTTCAGCACCACCAATAATAAAAATTTCATTGTCTGTGGTTTGTTTCGCTTTTTCTATTGCTTCTTCTATTGAACCAACCACAATTGCTCCTGGTGCTTCATAATTTTTCTGACGTGTAATAACAATATTTGTTCTGTTTGGAAGAGGACGAAATTTTTCAGGGATTGATTCGTAATTTTTTCTGCCTGTGATAATGCAGTGCCCGGATGTTTTTTCTTTAAAGAATTTCATGTCGGCTGGTAAATGCCAAATCAACGTATTGTCTTTTCCGATGACGTTGTTATTTGCTACTGCGACTATTATTGATATCATAATTGTTGATCTATACGGCAACAGCTGCTTTGATATGTGGATGTGGATCGTATCCTTCCAACGTAAAATCTTCGAACTTGAAACCGAAAATATCTTTTACTTCCGGATTTATTTTTAAAGAAGGAAGCTTACGGAAATCACGTGATAGTTGTAAGTTGGCTTGCTCAATGTGATTAGAGTATAGATGTGCATCTCCAAGTGTATGAATAAATTCTCCAGCCTGTAAATTGCAAACTTGTGCAACCATCATTGTCAAAATAGCATAGGATGCAATGTTGAAAGGTACGCCTAAAAATATATCGGCACTGCGTTGGTATAATTGACAACTTAGCTTTCCATCGGCAACATAAAATTGGAAGAATGCGTGACAAGGAGGTAATTTCATTTTATCAATTTCGCCAACATTCCATGCACTAACAATCATTCTTCTACTGTCTGGGCTATTTTTAATTTGATTTATTACTTGAGTGATCTGGTCAATGTGTCTACCATCAGCTGCAGGCCAACTGCGCCATTGCGATCCATATACAGGTCCAAGATTGCCGTTTTCGTCAGCCCATTCATCCCAAATACTCACACCATTATCTTTTAAATATTTGATATTGGTATCCCCTTTTAAAAACCAAAGTAATTCATGTAAAATAGATTTCATATGCACCTTCTTCGTGGTCATCATCGGAAATCCTTCCTGAAGGTCAAAACGCATTTGATACCCAAAAACACTTACCGTTCCTGTTCCTGTTCTGTCTGTTTTGGTTGCACCTTTTGCTAAAACGTGGCGCATTAATTCATGGTATTGTTTCATTTTTTGAAGGGCTGATATTTTAGATCAAAATTACACGATAAATCATCCTGATAGCAGAAAATCAAGATCGACTTATTCAATTAATATCAACAAAATGTGAAAGAGAGATTGTCCGAATTTTTGAAACAACAGCGAGGTAAAAAAATCCTAATGGCTGAATTTTTCCATTTCTTCAGGCGTATGCTTGTGCTTAAATAAAAAAGCGAAAGCAATGGTAATTATTAATGCATAAATAGCAAAGGATAGCCAGATTGTATGCCAATCTTTTATGCCATTAGAAGTGAAATAATTGTCTATTAACCAACCGCTGACAGAACTTCCAAGAACAGCTCCGAAACCGTTGGTCATCATCATAAATAAACCTTGAGCGCTTGAACGGATCTTAGAATCGGTAGATGTCTCCAAAAATAAAGATCCCGAAATATTAAAGAAATCGAAGGCCATTCCGTATACAATACAGGACATGATGATCATCCACAATCCTCCTGAAGGGTCGCCATAAGCGAAGAATCCAAAACGGAGCACCCAGGCCAACATAGATATCAGCATCACTTGCTTGATTCCAAATCTTCTGAAGAAAAACGGGATGGCTAGAATGAATAATGTTTCCGAAATTTGAGAAATCGACATGATAATGGTAGAATATTTTACCACAAATGAGTTTTGGTACGCTTCAACTTTTGCAAAATCGGAAAGGAAAGTATCGCCGTACATATTTGTTAATTGAAGGGCAGCACCTAATAACATTGAAAATACAAAAAATAAGGCAATTTTATATGTGCCAAACAGTTTGAATGCATTTAATCCCAATTTCTCTGCTAGTGATGATTTTTCAGAGGTGAGTTTCTGTGGAGGACATTTAGGTAATAAAAAGGAATACGTTCCTAAAGCAACTGCTGCTGCTGCAGAAATATAAAACATATTGGCAGATGCCTTATTACCAGAAAGGTTGGTGATCCACATGGCAACAATAAAACCAATAGTACCCCACACTCGGATAGGTGGAAAAACTTTCACAACATCATAATTGTTATTTTTTAATATTGTATATGCAATAGAGTTAGACAAAGAAATGGTTGGCATGTAACAAAGCATCGCCATGAATATTACCCAGAAAAAAGAAGTTGGATTGTCTATCTGTGGAATGTAACATAGTATTATACCGCCAATAATATGCAATAGACCATATAACTTTTCAGCATCCATCCATCTGTCTGCAATGATTCCTGTTAATGCAGGCATGATGATCGAAGAAATTCCTAATGTTGAAAATATAGCTCCAAATTCGGCACCACTCCATTGTTTAGTTGCAAACCAATAATTACCAACTGTAATTAACCAGGCGCCCCAAACAAAAAATTGCAGAAAACTCATTATTGTAAGACGGATCTTTATAGTCATAAGCTTGTATTTTTTATTAAAGATAAAATTCTTGATTATGGAAAATTTTTCTGAGCTTAATTACTTAAGATTTTTTACGATTATTCAACTCATCTCGAATGTGGGAGGCTTTTTCGTAATCTTCTTCATCCAACGCCACTTCGAGTAATTGTTTTAATTCTTCGGTTGATTTTTTTAAATAATCAGTTTCTTTTATCTCTACAAAATCGTCTTTTTCGATCGGCTCGTTGGCTCC
>Ga0209596_1001075_pt1 | contig 24194 bp, 23 predicted proteins | sample M_130807_MF_Meta_FD_187314 | JGI IMG/M metagenome (GOLD analysis project Ga0209596, IMG submission 187314) | Freshwater microbial communities from Lake Montjoie, Canada to study carbon cycling - M_130807_MF_MetaG (SPAdes) (version 2) | ecosystem: Environmental > Aquatic > Freshwater > Lake...
CGAGCTCCGGGATCGCGACGTTCATTGCGACGTCGAGCGGGTTCAGACCAGCGTCCGAGGCGATCCAGCGCTCGGTGCTGGTCGAGGCAGTGATGGCCTGCAGCTGCGGGACGCCGAGGCGTTCGAGTGCGGGGACGGCCCAGTCGTCAGCCTCGAGGGCTACGCCCGCGCCGGGCTCGACTGCGCTGCCCATCGCGAAGGACATGGTGTTGACGACGACATCGACGGTGGGTGTGCCCTCGGCGTCGACGAAGTACGTGAGCGCGTCGGGCAACTCACCGCGCGCAGACGCCTCGTCCTTGAGTGAGTAGGCGAAGACCGGCATGACGTTGAGGCCGATGCGGTCACCCTCTTCCACGATCACGTCGATGAAGTCGGTGTTCCCGGTGAGCAGATATGAGCGGTAGAAGAGCACGCCGACGGTCGGACGCGTGAGGTCGACCGTGCGCTGCCACGCCTCGAGCGAGTAGTCGCTGGTGTGTGCGCGGTACACGCCGTGGCGCGGCTGCTCGATGGGCGGGAGGTAGCCGTAGCCCGTGGTGAGCAGGTGGTCGGCCATGAAATAGAGCGCCTGCTGGTAGTTGTCGACGCCGCTGTACTGGAGGTACGCCTTCACCTCGTGCGCGACGGGGACGCCGGCGTTCGAGGCGGCCGTGAGGTCGGGGTCGAGGTCCTCGGTGCCTGGCATGGCGATCAGCCACTGGCCGTTCTGCTCGATCAGGCGCTGGAGGTGCTCGAAGCCCGGGAGGCTGGCGCGACCACCGTGCAGGCGCACGACCACGACTTCCGCGCTGGGCACGACGGTGTCGAAGAAGGCGATCGCATCGGTCTCGGACGTGAGGTGGTTCACGGTATAGGCGCGCACCGGTGGGAAGTCCTCGGCCATCAGCGGCATGGCGCGGTCGAGCGCGAGCAGGTCGGTATCGGCCTGTGTGAGGAAGAGGAAGCCGCTCTGCTCAACGGCGTTCTGCAGCGCAGCCTCACGCGTGGGGAGGTGACCCTCGGTGTTGCCGCCCTGCCACGAGAAGGCGTTGAAGGCGAAGTCCGCGAGCTCGGGTGGCGGGGGGAGATAGCGGTTCGCCTCGACTTGGGCGTCGATGTAGTCCCAGAGCGCGATCACCTGCGACTCGGCGTTCATCGAGTGGAAGAAGGTGGTATGACCTTCGAGCAGGAGCATCGCCACGTTCGCGAGCGGGCACGGGCCGAGGCAACCGGACTCGTTGAGGTGGACCTTGTTGCGAAGCTTTCGCTTCGTCCACTCCTCGTAATACAGCTCCTTGCGCGACGGAGCCGCGCCGAACTGCTCGTCGCCGCAGCAGCAGCCGTTCACGCACACGAAGAGCTGGCCGAGCTGGCGCGCGACGTTGACGAGCTTGCCGTCCGGCCTCGTGACAATGTGGCGCGTGGCGCGCGGACGGGACGTCGGCGCGCCTGGTGGCGTTGTCTCGGGCGTTTCGAACTGGAGCTCGTCAGGCATCGGTTGCTAGCGCATGGCGGCGGAGACAGGTGTGGTGCTGGTCACCGTGCGCTGCGCGCGCTCGACGAGCCAACCGAAGATCACGCCCATCCCGAGCCAGATCACGAGCTGCGTGCCGAGTGAGGCGAGGCGGAACTGCCACAGCACCGCGGCCGGGAAGCCCTCGGGTATCTCGTTGATGCTCGGCATGGCGAACATCGCGGCACCGACCACGACGACGAAGGCGACGATGGCGATGAGTGCGGCGTCGATGTTCGAGCGGCTCGCTACGAGCTGGCGCTGCAGGCGCACCGCGCCGACGGTCGCGAGCAGGGAGATGACGATCATCCCCACGTAGAGCGCGGTGCGCATCTGGATGGTGTCGGGGTCACCGGTTGCGGGCGGGTTGGGTGGGTATTTGAGGAAGGTCACGCCGTACACCGCAGCAAAGCCGAGCAGCGAGACCACCAGTGCAGTGCCGCGAACGCCGAGGTTGCCGAGGCGACCCAGCGCGAAGGCGAAGACAACCGCGAAGGAGCCGCCGAAGGCCACGGCGAGCACGACGACGCCGGTGCCGAGGCCGATGGTGCTCTGGATGTCGCGGCTGACGAGCTCGGGCTCTTCTGCGTCGTGGTGCGCGGCGGCCATCTGGCCTTCGAAGTCGATGGCGGCGTTCACGGGGGGCTCGCCGAAGACGCGAGCGAAGCCAAAGGCGAGCACACCGGCGAGCAGGCCCGCGATGAGCCCGCGCACCAGCAACTGAGACATGGTCATGAGAGTTGTTCCCTTGGACTAGGCGGTGTCGCGGTGAGGCTGACGGCCTAGTGGCAGGGGAAGCCGGCGAGGTGCCGGGCGTCGTGCACGAACTCGTGGATCAGCATGTTGTTGCCGAAGATGGACGTGGCGCCCTGTTCGACACCCACGAAGTAGAGCAGCACGAGCGCGGCTACGCCGGCGAACGCGGCCCACGGAACGATGTCGCGGACGGGGATGGATACAACGGGGGCCTGGGCAGCGATGGCCTGGCTCATCTGGGTCATTCGGAACCTCCTCGGGATTGCGCGTCCCACGTGCGTCCAAAGTTGGACTGGATCCGAGGGTCTGACTCGCTGCGCATGCCTCGAAGGCTGGTGGCGCAGTCACAGTGGCGCGACCGTGCCGGGCTCTCACCGGCTTCCTCATGGATCACGGCGAGTCTAGAGGTGCCTCGCAAGGGGGTCAACGCGAACGTCACCGTTGGGGCGACCTCGGCGACTGTACGCATAGCTCGGCTGCCCGGCACACTGACGGCATGACGCGCATTCCCGATGCCCTCGCTGCCGGTCCAGCCGTGTCGTTCGAGTTCTCCGCGCCACGAGACGCGGAAGGGCGCGAGCGGCTCGAGCGGACGCTGGATCGCCTCGTGAGCCTGGAGCCGGCGTTCATGTCGGTGACGTACGGGGCCGGGGGCTCCTCGCGGGGACCGACCGGCGAGGTGGTTGCGGGCATCCTCGAGCGTGGCGTGACGGCGATGCCGCACCTGACGTGCGTGGCGCACACGCGCGACGAGGTCGGCGAGGTGATCGACCGCTACGCGGCGATGGGCGTCGAGAACCTGCTCGCGCTGCACGGCGACCTGCCGGAGGGCAGCGCCGACGTTGCGCCGGGGCACTTCACCCGCGCGATCGACCTCGTCGGCTTCGTGCGGGAGCGGGTGCCGTGGGCGATTGGTGTGGCCGCGCATCCGGAGGGGCACCCGCGTGCGGCCTCGCGTGCGGAGGACCTCGACCACCACGCGGAGAAGCTGCGCGTGGCGGACTTCGCGATCACGCAGTTCTTCTTCGATGTGTCGCACTATGAGCGCTTCGTCGAGGAGATGGCGAAGCGCGGCTGCGACACGCCGGTGATCCCGGGCGTGATGCCGGCGACGAACGCCGACCGCATTCCGGCGATGGCCGCGATGAACGGTACCGAGTTCCCGGACGCGCTACGAGTACGCCTCGAAGCGGCGGGGGAGGACCTCGCGGCGCGGCGTGCGATTGCGATCGAGGAAGCGACGAAGCTCGGCGAGGCGCTGATCAGCGCCGGTGCGCCGGGGATACATCTCTACACGCTGAATTTCTCGGAGCCGGCGCGCACGATCGCGCGCAATCTGCATCTGGCTTAGGCGCGCGCTCGCGAGTAGGCGAGGTTGGGGGCGAGCCACCGCTCGGCCTCCTCGATGGTCATGTTCTTGCGGCGTGCGTAGTCCTCGACCTGGTCGCGCTCGATGCGACCGACGCCGAAGTAGCGGCTGTCGGGATGGCTGAAATAGAAGCCTGACACCGCCGCGGTTGGCAGCATCGCGAACGAGTCGGTGAGCGTGATGCCGATGCGCCCCTCGGCGTCGAGCAGCGCGAAGAGCGTGCCCTTCTCGGTGTGGTCGGGGCAGGCGGGATAGCCGGGGGCCGGGCGAATGCCGCGGTACTGCTCGGCGATCAGTGCGGAGTTGTCGAGTGCCTCGTCCGGGGCGTAGCCCCAGAGCTCGCGACGCACGCGCTCGTGCATGCGCTCCGCGAGTGCTTCGGCGAGGCGGTCTGCGAGCGCCTTGAGCATGATCGCCGAGTAGTCGTCGTTCTCCGCCTCGAACGCCGCGACGTGGGCGTCGAGGCCGATGCCGGCGGTCACGGCGAAGCCGCCGAGGTAGTCGGGCGTGCCGCTGTCGCGTGACGCGACGAAGTCGGCGATCGAGTAGTTCTCGGGGCGGCCGCGCTCGCGGCTGGTCTGCTGGCGCAGCGTGTGGATCGTCGCAAGCTCGCGGGTGCGCGTGTCGTCCTCGAACAGCACGAGGTCGTCGCCCTCACGGTTCGCGGGCCAGAAGCCGACGACGGCGCGTGCGGTGAGCCAATGCTCGTCGACGACGCGCTGCAACATGCGCTGCGCGTCATCGAGCAGTGCGCGGGCAGCCTCGCCGACGGTGGCGTCTTCGAGGAGCTGCGGGTACGAGCCTCGGAGCTCCCAGGCCTGGAAGAACGGGGTCCAGTCGATGCGCTCGACGAGCTCGGCGAGTGGGTAGTCCTCGAAGGTGGTGACGCCGAGCTGCGCGGGGCGCGGGGGCGCGTAGCCCTCCCAGTGCACAGGGGCGGGATGCAGGCGTGCCTCCTCGATGGAGACGCGGTTACGGTCCTCGTCGCGGCCGATGTGCTCTTCGCGGATGCGCGCGTACTCGGCGCGCGTCTCGGTCGCGAAGGCGCCAGAGCGCTCGTTGGAGAGCAGCGTGGAGACGACGCCAACGGCGCGCGAGGCGTCAGGGACGTAGACGAGTGGGCCGCTGTAGTTCGGGGCGATCTTCACGGCGGTGTGGGCGCGGCTCGTGGTTGCGCCGCCGATCAGCAGCGGCAGTGTGAAGCCCTGGCGCTCCATCTCGCCGGCGACGTACGCCATCTCCTCGAGGCTCGGCGTGATGAGGCCGGAGAGGCCGACGACATCGGCCTCGAGCTCACGCGCGGTGTCGAGGATGCGTTGCGCGGGCACCATCACGCCGAGGTCGACGACCTCGTAGTTGTTGCACTGCAGCACGATGCCGACGATGTTCTTGCCGATGTCGTGCACGTCGCCCTTCACGGTGGCGAGCACGATCTTGCCGTTGGTGCTGCGGTCGGCGGCGGTCTTCATCGCCTCGATGTACGGCGTGAGGTAGGCGACGGCTTTCTTCATCACGCGGGCGCTCTTCACGACCTGCGGCAGGAACATCTTGCCGGCGCCAAAGAGGTCGCCGACGACGTTCATGCCGTCCATCAACGGGCCCTCGATCACCTCGATGGGTGCGGCGATCTGCTGACGGACTTCCTCGACGTCGTCGACGATGAACTCGTCTATGCCGTGCACGAGGCCGTACGTGATGCGCTCGGAGGCGGGCGCGTCGCGCCACGCGAGCGTTGGGGCCTCCGCGACACGTCCGTCGCGGCGGTAACGCTCGGCGATGGTGAGCATGCGCTCCGTGGCGTCGGGACGACGGTTGAGGATCACGTCCTCGACATGCACGAGCAGATCCTCGGGGATCTCGTCGTACACAGGGAGCGCGCCGGCGTTGACGATGCCCATGTCCATACCCGCGCGAATGGCGTGGTAGAGGAACGCCGCGTGCATCGCCTCGCGGACCGCGTCGTTGCCACGGAAGGCGAACGAGACGTTCGAGACGCCACCAGACACCTTGGCGTGCGGGAGCGATTGCTTGATGTGTGCGGTCGCTGCCAGGAACTCGTGGGCGTAGTTGTTGTGCTCCTCGATGCCCGTCGCGATGGCAAAGATGTTGGGGTCGAAGATGATGTCTTCGGGCGGGAAGCCGTCCGCGGTGAGCAGCCGGTACGAGCGCTCACAGATCGCGAACTTGCGCTCGGCGTTGTCGGCCTGGCCGTCCTCGTCGAAGGCCATGACCACGGCGGCTGCGCCGTAGCGGCGCACGAGGCGTGCTCGACGCAGGAACTCGTCCTCGCCGTCCTTGAGGCTGATCGAGTTCACGATCGCCTTGCCCTGCACACAGCGCAGACCGGCCTCGATCACTGACCACTTCGACGAGTCGATCATGACGGGGACGCGCGCGATGTCCGGCTCCGCGGCGATGAGATTGAGGAAGCGGACCATCGCCTGCTCGCCGTCGAGCATCGCGTCGTCCATGTTCACGTCGATGACCTGCGCGCCGGCCTCGACCTGCTGGCGCGCGACATCGACGGCAGCAGCGAAGTCATCGGCATGGATGAGGCGACGGAAGCGCGCCGAGCCTGTGATGTTCGTGCGCTCGCCGATGTTGACGAACGTCGCGCGCGTCTCTGGCTGATCTAGCTGATCCGGTGCGTCGGATGCGGGGAGTTCGTTCGTCACTTAGCTGCCGATCTCGACGGCTTCGAGGCCGGACAGGTGCATGGCGGCGTGATGCGCGGGCACGAGGTGAGGCGCGACGCCGCGTGCGGCCTCGGCGATGGCGCGTGTGTGCTCGGGCGTGCTGCCGCAGCACGAGCCGATGATGTTCACGATGCCGTCGCGTGCCCATGCGCCGAGCGAGCCGGCCATGTCCTCGGGCGTCTCGTCGTAGCCGCCGAACTGGTTGGGCAGGCCGGCGTTGGGGTAGGCGATGACCGGCACGTCGGCGATGCGTGCCAGCTCGGCGATGTGCTCGCGCAGCAGGTCGGCACCGAGCGCGCAGTTGAGGCCGATGGCGAGCGGACGCGCATGCGCGACGGAGGTCCAGAACGCCTCGAGGGTCTGTCCGGACAGCGTGCGACCGCTGCGGTCGACGATCGTGCCGCTGATGATCAACTCCATGCGCTCGCCGCGCTCTTCGAACACGTCTTCGGCGGCGAAGATCGCGGCCTTCGCGTTGAGGGTGTCGGTGATGGTCTCGATGAGGAGGATGTCGGCGCCACCGTCCATGAGGCCACGCACGGCCTCGGCGTAGGAGAGACGGAGGTCCTCGAACGTCACGTTGCGCGCGCCGGGGTCGTTCACGTCCGGGGACATCGAGGCAGTGCGGTTGGTCGGCCCCATCGAGCCGGCGACCCAGCGCGGCTTGCCGTCGCGGGCGGTGTAGGCGTCGGCGGCCTCACGGGCGATGCGCGCGCCGGCCTCGTTCATCTCCTGGGCGACGTCTTCGAGCTGGTAGTCGGCCTGGGCGATGCGGTTCGAGGTGAACGTGTTCGTCGAGGTGATATCGCAGCCAGCCTCGAGGTAGCGGTCGTGGATCTCGCGCACGATGTCGGGACGCGTGATGTTCAGGAGGTCGGGGTCGCCCTGTACGTCAGCGGGCCAGTCGGCGAAGCGCGTGCCTCGATAGTCGGCGTCTTCGAGGCCGTAGCGCTGGATCAGGCTGCCCCAGGCGCCGTCGAGCACGAGGATGCGCTCCGCCAAGGCGGCATGCAGCGCGTCGAGCCGTTCGCGTCGATCCATCGGGGAGCCTCGCTTCGTGTCCCATCCATGATAGGGGGGCGCCCCTTCTCGCGCCTCGACGAGGCGATGGTGGGGAACGGCGCGCTGCCGCTGTTCGTTCAGGTTTACGTAGGTGATGGCGCTGTCGCGGGTGGCAGGCACGAAGACTGCGATCTCGCACGTGCCGTGCCGTGCTCATGAGTGCAGCGCTGGCTTTTCTCGCGAGCCCTGTCGTAGCGTCGATGTACTGGATTTGCGTGCTGGGGGGACTGTTGCGGGCATTTCTCGTTGGAGCAATTGGGGCCCTCGCGCTTCTCCTCGTCACGACGCTCGGGACGGCGAGTGCTGCCGAGGTGTATCCGGCGGGCACAGTCGGCCTCGACATCTCGTGGCCGCAGTGCGGGCTTCCGATGCCGGCGGCTGCCGGAACGTTCACGGTGGTGGGCGTGACGGGCGGTCGCGCGTTCACGCTCAATCCATGCTTTGCGCAGCAGGTGGCGTGGGCGAAGACGCAGTCCGTGCCGGTCTCGCTCTATGTGAACATGAAGTACCCATCGGGCACGACGCTGTCCGAGGGGCTCACAGGCCCGCAGGGCACGTGCATCCCCGACGACTGGGTGTGTCAGTCCGCGAACTACGGTTACAAGACCGCGCAGCACGCGTACGACACGGCGCAGGCCGCGGGCGTTGCGCCTGCGATGTGGTGGTTGGACGTCGAGACCGAGAACACGTGGTCGGAGACGACGACGCTGAACGCGCTCGTGATCCGATCGGCGGTAGGGTTCTTCCAGTCGCGAGGGCTGCCGGTCGGGCTCTACTCGACGGCGTTCCAGTGGAAGCTGATCGCTGGTGACTACACGCCCGGGCTGCCGGTGTGGGTGGGTGGTTCCGCAGCCTCCTCGACGGATCCGCAGCGCTGCCGCACGGGCGCGTTCGCGGGTGGCCAGGTGGTGATGATCCAGTACCTGCAGGGCGGCTTCGACACGAACTACGTGTGCCGCGCCGTGGACTACCTCACACCTACCGCGACGCCGAGCCCGACACTCACGCCGGCACCGTCTTCCGTGGTCGTGACACCGACGGCAACGCCCACGCCGCCGCCAGGCACGATTGCCGGGAAGGTGCCACCGCAGGGGTTTGGGCTCGTCGTCTACAACGGCGGCACGCTCGAGCAGCTGGTGGCGGCGTCCGGGTGTGCGCGCGCGACCTCGGCGTTCTTCTTCACGTTCGACGGGCGCTTCGTGGTGTACGTGCCGGGCGCCCAGGTCGCAGCGGCGAACGCCGAGGTGCTCTCGAAGTTCGCGGGCGGGAATGTGCCCGGTGGGACGGCGCTGATCGGGAAGTGCGCGTAGCGCTCGTCCCGCGTTGCTACACGACGGGCGAACTGCCGCCGTCGATGTTCAGGGCCGTGCCGGTGATGTAGCTCGCGCGCTGCGAGAGCAGGAAGCAGATCACGTCGCCCGCCTCGTTGCCCTCGCCGACACGGCCGAGCGGGACGCCTCGACCCATGTTGGCGTAGAAGTCATCGATCGTCTCGGCGCCGCGCGGGTTGCGCTCGAAGGAGCGCTCGTGCTGGCCGCTCTTGATGGTGCCGATGCACACGGTGTTCACGAGGATGTTGTGTTGCGCGAGGTCGCGCGACATCGCCTTGGTGAGCGCGATGCCGGCCGCGCGTGCGAGCGAGGTGGGCAGCGAGCCGCCACCCGGTGCTTTGCCAGCGCCGGTCGTGATGTTCACGATGCGCCCGCCGCCGGCGGCCTTCATGTGCGGGATCGCGGCGCGTGAGCAGTAGATCGCGCCGTAGACCTTGGTCTGCACGTCGCCGCTCCACGCCTCGTCGGTGACGGACTCGAAGGGCGCGGCGTTCGAGGTGCCGGCGTTGTTGACGAGGCCGTCGATGCGGCCCCAGCGCTGGACGACGGCGTCGACCATTGCTCGCACCTGAGACTCGTCGTCGACGTCGCAGACTAACGGCAGGACTTCGGCGCCAGTCTCCTGTGCGATGGCTTCGGCGGCGGCGCGGAGGACGGGCTCGCGGCGTCCGCAGATGGCGACGCGTGCGCCCTCGTGCGCGAGGGACGTGGCGGTGGCACGGCCGATGCCTTCGCCACCGCCCGTGACGATCACGACTGCGCCGTTGAGTCCGAGGTCCATGGCTATCTCCGCTGTCCGCGCTCAGTTGCGGGCGGAGCATACGAGTCCGCAGCGTTACGGCGATCTGGGCTACGCGGCGTCGGCGAGCGGCGTCTCGGTCGACCTCGACGCAGGGCGCTGGAAGTAGCGCCGCCAGCTCTCCCAGACGTTGCCGACGAGCAGGCCGGCGGAGAGGTAGTAGACCGTGCCGAAGCGCAGCAGCACGGCGTAGGAGACGGCAGCGACGAGCGCACCGAAGAAGAGCTGGTCGGCGTAGCGCACGGGCGTTGTGGGTGGGTCGTCGAGCATGAACATGGCGAAGAAGATCGCGGCGTGCACGTCGGGCGCGCGGAACACCTCAGTCGCGACGGCGGGGTCGCTGAACACGGTGGCGAGAGTGAAGAGGGCGAAGTACGTGCCGAGGAAGCTCAGCACGAGCGGGAACTTGTTGATCTGCTGGACGATCAGCAGGCCAAGCAGCAGCACCTCGAGCGCGCCGAAGAGGCCGGCGTCTGGAAGGGCGCCCCACCAGCTCTCGGCATTGCCGAGCACGAGCCCGCTGAGCACGAGGCCGCAGGCCGCAGGGTTGAGCACGTTCGACCAGCGCGTGCGGATGAGGTGCTTGCTGAGGATCGCGAACGCCGCAGCGTTCATCACGACGTACCAGTGTTCGATAGGACTGAGCACCGCGCCGATCAGCAGGCCGGTGAGGATCGCACCGCTCGGTGCGACGAACTCGCGGCGACGGATCGCCCACATGCCCATGTCGAGCAAGATCGAGGTGCCGACGGCGATCGCCGTGACGCCGACGGCCTGCCGCCCGGTCACGACCATGCCGAGGCCGAGGATCGCGCCCAGGATCAAGAACAGCCGGCCCTTGGGCGAGCGCAGGTAGCGCCTCACCGCGCGGAACTGCGCCTCGATCTCCGGGGTCGTGGCGGTGACGCGGATCACCTAGACGGCCTTCGCCAGCGCAGCGCTGACGGCCTGCGAGTACGCCCGAGAGGAGTCCGTCGCGCCGGAGATGTAGCGCGCGGTCACCTTCTGATTGGCGACGACGTCGCCGGGAAGCTCCTCGATGTAGGAGCAGGGGTAGCGCGTGCTGCAGCGGCTGATCTCGGCGGAGACGATGCGTCCGCCGTTCACGACGACGGTGACATCGATGCCGCCGTGCCGGCTCGTGCCACTGCCGCTGTAGGTGCCGTCTCGATAGGTGCCGTTAGAGACGACCTGTGTGGGGACGGGCGTCGCGGTCTTCACGGGCGTTGGAGCCGGCGTGGGGGCCGAGGTTGGCGCCTTGGTCGGCGTCGCCGCTTGGACGCCTGTGGACGTGCTCGAGGTGGCCGTGGGGACGGCGGGCCGTGCGGTCGCCGTGCCGGTCTGTGTCGTCGTAGCGGTCGGGTTCGAGGTCTGCGTGGGAGCTGCCGTCTGGCTCGGGATGACGAGCGGGGACTGGGCCAGACTCTGGCGAGCCGCCTCGGTGGCCGCGGCGATGACGGCGGCCTCGGTTGGCTCGGAGCGGATGTAGCCGGTCGCATAGACGGCAACGATGGCTGCCGAGCCAAGCGCGACGAGGCCGGGACCAACCTTCCGGGAGCGGGAGTCTCGCGCCATTTCGTCCTCCGACAGACATCGTGGCGCTGAACTCGCCCCGTTGTGTAACGCTCCTGTTATCCCGCCGTTTGGATTCGGTCAACCGACAAGACTGTTATGCGTGAAGCGGGGGAAGACCGAGCGCCTGGCGCTGCTCGGCGGCGGCGCGCCAGATGTCGTCATCGACCGTGAGCAGCCTCGTGATCGCCGCGCTCGAGGCGCCGAGGACGCGGGCGGCATCGGCGACGCGCCACTCGCAGACCGCGAGGACATCGAAGAGCTCGGCGAGCGCAGGGAGCAGCTCGGGCGCGCGGCGACCGGGCGGGGTCGCCAGCGCTCGAATGAGTGTCGGCGAGGTGACGTAGGTCGCGAGGTCGATGGGGGCGTGCAAGCGGAGCGCGATCGTGAGACGCAGGCGGCGCAGCGCGCGTGCTCGGTTCTCGTGCTGCGAGCGTGACTCGTTGGCTTCGCCGACCAGGCCGGTGGGGCGATGGCGGAGGCGCACGGCGGACTCGGTCTTATTGCGCTTCTGACCGCCGGGGCCGGCCGCGCGGAAACGATCGAACTCGCACTGCTCGAACAGCGCGGTGTCGTCGAGCGCGATGAAGTCGCGCCAGGTTCGGGCGTCAGCGTCGGTCATTTCAGAACCGTATCAAAGTCCGCAACGAACCATCTGCACGCTGGCTATGATCCGCGCCATGTCAGGGGACGTCGAGTTGTCATCGCTCACGATCGCGTCGCGCGCCGGCGTGTCGTGGTGGCGTGTGCCACGAGAGTGGTCGCTGACGACACGCGTGCTTGTCGCGGTCGCGGGCTACCTCGTCGCGCTGTTGCTCGTGCTGCTGCTGACGGCGCGGCAGGCTGAGGTGCAGCACCGCGGGGTGTGGCTCGACCAGGCAGGGAACAGCGCGAGGGCGGTGGGCGGGACGGTCTCTGGCTTCGCAGCTGACCTGGATGCCACGACGCGTGCGATGAGCCTCGCGATCGCTCGCACACCGGGCACGATCGATCAACAAAACACTGGGCCGTATCTCCGCGCGATCGCGGAGGAGTACGGCATGCTGCGCGGCCTGTTCGTGACGGACATGCGCGGGCGTGTGGTCGCGACACAGAGCGGCGAGGGTATCGGCATCGACCTGTCGGGACGCCCGTACATGCAGTCGTTGCTGACCGGGGCCGGGACGGTGTGGGGGCTGGGCGTGGCCGGCATCGAGACTGGTGACGTGACCGTGACGTTCGGTCGCGAGCTGCGTGGCGAGCAGGGTGTGCGCGGCTATCTGATCGCCGCCTTCTACCCGCCGAAGCTCGCTGAGCGGCTCTCGTCGTGGGTGCCGGCGGATGCTGATGTGACGATCGTCGATGGGAATGGGCTGGTGCTGCACAGCACCAAGCATCCGGTGATCCCATTCAAGCAGCGCACGGTGCAGATCGCTGATCTCGCTGCGGCGGCGCGAGCGAGCGGGCGTGCACGCCTCGATGGCGTGCCGGGGGTGATCGACGGGCTGCCGACGTATGGCGCGGCGGTGCCGATCCCGGAGACCGGCTGGACGCTGCTCTATGCGCGTCCGGTGTCGGCCGTCGATGACGCGATCCAGCGGCAGACGATCATCCAGGCGGCGGAGCTGACGGCGGCAGTTGCGATCGTCGGTGTGTTGCTCGCGCTGTCGGTGACACGGATCACCTCGCCACTGCGTCGGCTATCACTGGCGGTGCAGGGCGTGGCGCGCGGCGAGCGCCCACTGGTTGAGGTGCCTGAGGGGCAGCAAGAAGTCTCGATGCTCGCGGCGGCGATCCAGTCGATGAGCGTGGCGATTGCGGACCGCGAGGACGCGCTGCGGCTGGAGTCACAGCGCCGCCGGGTGCTGTCGGATGCCTCTGCGGCATTCGCAGAGGCGGGGCTGAACCTCGGATCGGCGCTCAACACAGTTGCTGCGACCGTCTGCGATGCGCTGTACGACGGCTGCGCGGTGTACCTGCTGAACGGTGATGTGCTGGATCCGGTCGCGGTGCGGCACGTCGTGCCGGAATCCGAGGAGCGCACGCGCTCGGTGCTCACGAATCGGCTCGTGCGGGTTGGGAACGGTGTTGCAGGGCGAGCGGCACAGCTCGCCTCGACGGTGGTTGTGGCCGAGGTCGAGACGGATACGAGTGGCGTCGCCGGGCCAAGACAGCGTGAGCTGTACGAGTCGATGGGCGTGCACTCGCTGGCGGCGACGCCGTTGCGAGCGCGCGGCCGCACGCTCGGTGTGATCTCGGTGTGATCTCGGTGTGGCGGGACGTGACTGGCGCGGCGTACGAGGCGTCGGACGTCGCGCTGCTCGAGGACCTCGCAGACCGGGCGGCGACGAGCCTCGACAACGCGCGGCTGTACCGCGAGTCGGAGGAGAACGCTGCGGCGATCGAGCGCGCGATGCACGCGCACGACGAGTTCATGGCACTCGCCTCGCACGATGTGAAGAACCCGCTCGCAGCGATCGATGCGACGGCGCAGGTGCTGCAGCGCAGCATCGACCGCGGCCGGACGATCGAGACGGAGCGGCTCGCGGATGACATGGAAAGCATCCGCAATGCGGTGACGAAGGCGACCTCGCAGATCGATGCGTCCCTCGACATGGCGCGGATGCACCTGGGGGAGCCGCTCGCGATCGACCGACACCAGATGGACGTCGCGACGTTGGTGCGTGGGCTGGTCGATGAGTACCAGCGCCTGACCGAACGACACACGGTCGGGTTCGAGTGCACGCCGACCTCGATGGTCGGATTGTGGGACGGGCGCCGGCTGGAGCGGGCGTTCTCGAACCTGCTCGCGAATGCGGTGAAGTACAGCCCGGACGGCGGGCGCATCGACGTCGAGATGGAGATAGTCGCTGGAGGCTTGGTGCAGATCGTGGTGCGCGACGAGGGCGTCGGCATTCCCTCGGACGAGCTGCCGCGGGTGTTCGACCGCTTCTTCCGCGCCTCGAACGTGCAGACGCTGCCGGGGAGCGGGCTGGGGCTGAGCGGGGTGCGCTACATCGTGGAAGGCCACGGAGGCACCGTGACCGTGTCGAGCGAGGCGGGCCGCGGTTCCACATTCACGGTGCGGCTACCGATGAGCTACGTGCAGCCGGCGCCGCTGTCGAGTGTTGCGTCTGCGCAGCCGCCCGTCTGACTCAGTCGAGGCGTACGCCGAGCTGTGTCCGCAGTGCGCGCTCACCCTCCGTAGTGACGCGCAGACCTCGGTCGCCGGGCACGCGGACCACCCAGCGCTCTGCGAGAGCGTGGCTACACAACGCGGCGCCGAGCGCGCCCGCGAGGTGATAGCGGCGTTCGGTCCAATCGAGGCACGCAGGCGCGAACCGGCGCTTCGAGGCGCGCGCGGTGCGGACATCGATGCCAGCGTTCGCGAGTCGTGTCTCGCCGCGTTCGGTGAGCGTGAATGTGCGGTCAGCGAGTCGCAGCACCTCGGACGCCACGAGTGCGTCGGCGACTGCGATTCCCAGCTGGCCTGCGAGGTGGTCGTAGCAGGTGCGGGCGTAGCGCAGTTGCTCTGGCGTGCCCGACAGCTCGTGTGGCGCGCGCAAGGGTTGTGGGAGGGTCGCGCTGACGGCCTCGATCGCGGTGGCGACCTCCGCGTTGGCGATGCGATAGTAGCGATGGCGCCCGCGGGCCTCGACCGCGAGCAAGCCGCCCTCAACGAGACGCGCGAGGTGCGCGCTGGCGGACTGCGGTGATACCCACGCCGCGCGTGCGAGGTCGCCGGCGGGCCGCTGGGTGCCGCCGAGCAGCGCCGTAAGTATGGCTGCGCGCGCCGGGTGCGCGATCAGCGCTCCGAATTCCGCGATGCCTGTCGTCTCGTCGGTGTCAGTCATACCTCGATGGTATCGAGGTCGGCGTGCCGTTGTTTCGTACCGACGCGAAACGACGCTGTCGAAGCGGCCGCTATGATGCGCGCCACGAGTGAAGGCCCGCACCAATGGAGGAGAGGCGATGACCTCGGAAGCGACTGAGACCGTGGACGTGATGCGGGTGCTGGCGGCAGTGCGCGAGCGCAATCCCGTGGCGCAGCAGCTGGGCATCGAGGTGGAGCATGGAGAGCTCGGGCGCGTGCGAGGCGTGATGCCGGTGCGCGCGGACATGGTGAACTCGAAGGGCACGTGCCACGGCGGCTACATCTTTTTGCTCGGCGATCAGATCGGCGGCTGGACGTGCATGTCGCACAACGAGCAGGCCGTGACGCAGTCAGCGCACGTCACGTACGTGAACCCCGGTCAGCTCGGCGACGTGCTGGTGGCTGAGGGCGTCGAGGTCACGAAGACGAAGCGTTCGGGGACGTACGACGTGACGATTACCACGCAGCAGACGGGCACGATCGTCGCGCTGGTGCGGTGTCAGTACCTCGTGGTTGGGCCGACGATTCTCGAGGCGTGAGCTCGCATGACTCGAAGCAAACAAGCAGGGCGCCCATGAGGCGCCCTGCTTGTTGTGTGCGTGGCAGTAGCTATGAGTTGCCGAGGTTGATGATGTGCAGGCCGCACTCGCGCTTGGTGGCCTCTTCCCACCACCAGCGCCCCTCACGCTCGTGCTCGCCAGGATTGGTGGCTCGGGTGCATGGCTCGCAACCGATCGAGCGGAAACCGACGTCGTGGAGCGGGTTGTAGGGCACGTCGTGCTCGCGGATCCACTGCCAGACTTTGCCGGCACTCCAGTTGGCGAGCGGGTTGAACTTCACCAGCGTGTGATCGGGTGTCGAGAAGGCCGTGTCGATCTGCACGACCGGGATCTCCGCACGCGTGCTGGGGCTCTGATCCTTACGCTGGCCAGTGATGTACGCGGGCACCGTCGCAAGCGCGCGCTGCAGCGGCTCAACTTTGCGGATGCCACAGCACTCGGTGTGGCCGTCCTGGTAGAAGGAGAAGAGGCCCTTCTCGCGGACGAGGCTCTGCACGGCCTCCGGCTGCGGGAACATCGTCTCGATGTTGATGTCGTAGCGCTCGCGCACCGTCTCGAGGAATTTGTAGGTCTCGCCGTGCAGGCGGCCGGTGTCGAGCGTGAAGACACGGAACGGCAGCTTGGTGCGCGATGCTATGTCGACGAGGACCACGTCCTCGGCCCCGCTGAACGAGATCGCGAGCTCGCCGCCGAAGTCCTTCAGGGCGCGCTCGATGATGTCGGCGGGGTGCATCTTCTCGAGCTCGGCGGCGAGCGCCTCGATGTTCTGCGTGTCGAGCACCATGCCAGTCCTCCTGCGGTAGGCGTCCATCATACCGCGTGAACTGGAGGGTCGCCGGACGGCGGAAGGTGCGCTACGCGGCTGCTGGGAAGGGCTCGCCGACGCGGTTTCGGCCTGACGCCTTCGCGGTGTAGACACCGCGGTCAGCGTCCGCCAGCAGTGCGAGCGCGCTCGCGTGGCGGGTGATGTCGAGCTCGGCGACACCGAGGCTGGCAGTGACCGGGAGCCCAGGCGAGGCCGCCATGTTCGAGCACGCTCGCTCGACGGCCACACGCAGGCGCTCGGCGGCTTCGCGTGCACCTCGCAGGTCAGTGCCGGGCATGACGACGGCGAACTCGTCGCCACCGATGCGCGCGACGAGGTCGGCACTGCGAGCCTGTGCGCGCAGCGCTTCGGCGACAATGGCGAGCACGATGTCACCAGCGCCGTGGCCGAACGAGTCGTTCACGAGCTTGAAGTTATCGAGGTCGATAACGGCGACGCTGAACGGCTGCTTGTAGCGGACCGAGATGCGGTATTGCTCCAGCAGGAACTCGTCGAAGTGGCGGCGGTTCGAGACGCCGGTGACGGCATCGGTCGACGCGGCCTCGGCGAGGTGGCGGTTCTCCTCGGCGAGTCGGGTTGCCTCAAGCGCGCTCTGCAGCGAGATCTGCATGAGCGCCTCGTTGGCACGGCCGAGCAGCTCCTCGGGCGATGGCATCGTGCTGAAGGGCAGGTCGAAGAGCCGCTGCATGGCGCCAGCGGCGCTGTGCACGTCCTGGAAGGCGCGGTCCGAGGCAGCCTCAGTGAACTGGAACCAGAGCTGGGCATGGGTGCGCATCGCCTCGACGGCCACGGGGACATTCGCCGACGTGAAGGCGGTGGCGATGTCGTCGCCAAGCGCCGCGGCACGCACGAGCCAGAGCGACTCGGGCGTGGCCTGGTCGGGGTCGAGGTGATAGCGAATCGACTCGGTGAGCTGGGGGGGCAGGCGCCACTCGTCGCTCAGCGCGGAGCCGACGACGGTGTGGTCGAGGTCCAAGCGTTCCTGCTCGAGCTGTACGAGCTTGCGGTAGTCGCCATTGGCCTGGCGGAAGAGCACGACGTAGGGCTCGCCGATCGCAGAGTAGAGCGCGAGCACGCCGATCTTGGTCATGAGGCCAGCGAGGAACGCCTCTTCCTTGCGCGTCGGGGCAGTCAGCGCGGCGACGGCTCGGGCGGCGGCGGCGGTCGTCACGCTGCGACGCCAGAACGCGTCGAAGTCAAACGCGCCGACCTGGTTCTTGCGGAAGGTGTCGACGAGCGAGAAGCCGAGCGCGAGCGTGCGCACGCTGTTGAGGCCGAGCAGCACGATCGCCTCGTTGACGGTCTTGATGGTGCGGGCCTGGGCGTAAAAGCTCGAGTTCGCCGTGCGGAGGACCCGCGCAGAGAGCGCAGGGTCAGCGCCGATGGTCGACGCGAGTGCAACCGTGCTCACAGCCGGGTCCTGGACGAGGTCGATGACCTGCAGTGCCACGGATGGAGGCGTGGGGAGGCGAGGATCCCGCTGAGGAGCTCGTTATTCACCGTGGGCCCGACCTTCCTCGCGAGCTCCGAAGGCACTGACGTGCCGATGGGATGATCCTCGGACGGTTTCAGCGGGAGCGCAGGGGCCGTCCTGACGAATCTGACGCTCACTGTGATGACGATGCGACTCGTTATGAGCGCTGACAGATTCGGGGAATTGATAGGGGCTGCTACTAACGAAATCTCGGCCCGCATGTTAGCGTGCTGTTATGGCGTTGTTAAGCCTCCGGAAGGCCGTGCAATGAGGCTTAGGCAGTGCGTTCCAGCCGCGATCACCGTGCTCGCGCTGGCATGTGGACTCGCGTCGTTCGAAGCCGCTCGTGGCGAGCACTGGGAGTGGTCGTTCCGCCTGATCCTGCTCGCGGCGGTATTCGACGGCTTCGATGGCGTCCTGGCTCGCCGGCTCGCTGTGGCGGGGCCGATGGGGCAGCAGCTCGACTCGCTGTCTGACGTCGTGACGTTCGGCGCCGCGCCGGCGTTCCTCTTCATCTCGTACTACTCAGGCTCGCCAGATGTGATTCGCTTCACGGTGGCGCTCGTGTTCCTCGCGGCGGGTATGTTCCGTCTCGCTCGCTACAACACGCGGCCGGCTTCGAGGAGCTCATTCAGCGGTCTGCCGATCACGGCGGCCGGCGTGCTCTTCGCAGCAGTGACCACTGGGCCGCTGGCCGGACAGTACGTGTTCGCCAGCATTGCCGGGCTGCTGCTCGGCGCGCTGATGGTGAGCACGCATCCGTTTCCGACGATGTCGCGTGCACGAGCTAGGATGCTCCCGCTACTGGTCCCGGTGTTCATTCCCGTGATGCTCTGGCCACACGTGGACACCGTGGCCCTGATCGCTGCTGCTGGCATCGGCCTGTACCTTGTCTTGGGCCTGCTGAGCCGCTTCGTGAATCACGAGGGCAGCAGTGTCGTCGCGGAGGTCACAGGTGCCGGCTCCACACAGCCCTGAGCGGGCATCGTCGAGTTTCCTTCAAGCATTCCTCGCAGCACGCAAGACAATAGGGGCGGTCCGTGCGACTAGCTCGGGTGTCGCACGTCACATGGCCCGCATGGGCGGCCTGCCCACAGCGAGCGCGGTAGCCGAGCTCGGGCCGGGCACTGGTGCGATCACGCATGAGCTGCTGAAGGCGCTGCCGCACAACGCACGACTGTTCGGCTTCGAGATCTACGAGCAGTTCGTCCAAGTGCTGAACGAGACCATGCATGACTCGCGCTTTCAGTTGCTGGAGCAGTCCGCCGAGACGGTGGCCGAGGTCGCGCACCGTGAGACGGAGCAGGGCTTCGACGCCGTCATCTCGTCGCTGCCGTTCTCGTTGATGGGGCCGGAGCTGACACGATCGGTGTTACGTGCCGCAGGCGAAGCACTGCGGCCGGGCGGTGTGCTCGTCGCGCTGCAGTACCACCCCTGGTACCTGGCGCCATACCTCAAGGCTGAGTTCGAGCAGGTCGACTGGGAGTTTCATCCGGTGAACGTGCCGCCCGTGTTGTTGTTCCGTACTCGCAGCCCGCGCCGCCACTGATGCATTTGCTGTCCGCCGCACGATGGCGCCCGCTCAGCGAAGGGGCGGGCATCCTCGGGCCACTGGCGCTGGTCGCGGCCCTGACGTTGTTCTTCCTACCGCTGATCTCGCTGCTCGCGATGGTCGCATTCGGCCTCGTGTGGTTCGCGTTCCGCGATCCGAAGCGCGCCGTGCATGCACTCGAGGGTGACGTGCTGGCGCCGGCGGACGGGCGTGTGCTCGCGGTGCGGCGCGTGCAGGACGACTACTGGCAGACCGAGATGATCGAGATCGCGATCTTCCTCGCGCTGTGGAACGTGCACGTGCAGCGGTTCCCGCTGCCGGGGACCGTCGTGGCGCAGCGCCGCCGCGCCGGTGGCTACAAGCCCGCGATGACCGAGGCCGCCACGCACGGCAACAACCAGATGGCGCACTACCTCGAGACGCCACACGGGCCGTGCGTGGTGACGCAGATCAGCGGGCTCGTCGCACGGCGAATCGTGCCGTGGATCGGTGTACCGACGGTAGTCGAGGCTGGTCAGCGCCTCGGGATGATCAAGTTCGGCTCGCAGGTGACGTTGCGTCTCCCCGCGGATGCCACGGTGCTCGTTGCCACGGGCGATCACGTCGTTGGGGCGACGACAGTGGTTGCGCGGCTGTCACCGGTCGTGCAGCCGTAGCGCGCATCGCTCGATAGCGGGCGACGAGCGCCGAGGTCGACGAGTCGTGTGGCTCGAGCGTGAGTTCGCCTCGAAGCTCGGGCAGCAGGCGATTGGCGAGCTGCTTGCCGAGCTCGACGCCGAACTGGTCGAACGGGTCGATGTCCCAGATCACCGCCTGCGTGAACACGATGTGCTCATAGAGCGCGATCAACGCGCCCAGCGTGCGCGGTGACAGCTCGTCCGCGAGGATCACGGATGTGGGCTGGTTACCGGGGCAGATGCGTGCTTCCTCGATGTCTTCGTCACCGGTGCCGAAGGCGAGCGCCTCGGCCTGCGCGAACATGTTCGCGATCAGCAGGTCGTGCTGTGGGTCGGGCTTGTGCGCTGAGCGGGCGAAGCCGATCAGGTCACACGGCACGAGGTGTGTGCCCTGGTGCAGCAGCTGGAAGAACGAGTGCTGCCCGTTCGTGCCGGCGGCGCCCCAGTAGATCGGGCCGGTCGCATGACTCGTCGGCCCTGATGCCGTGACGCGCTTCCCGTTGCTCTCCATCGTGAGTTGCTGGAGGTAGTCGGGCAGGCGCGCGAGGTACTCGTCATACGGCATCACGCCAACGCTCTCCGCGCCGAAGCCGTTGGCGTACCAGACACCGAGCAGGCCCATGAGCACCGGCATGTTCTGGTCGAACGGCGCGGTGCGGACGTGCTCGTCCATCTCTCGCGCGCCGGCGAGCAGCTCGGCGAAGTGACGTGGCCCCACCGCGCCCATCGTGGCGAGGCCGATCGCGGACCACAGCGAGTAACGACCGCCGACCCAGTCCCAGAAGCCGAACGCGTTGGCGGGGTCGATGCCAAAGGCCTCGACAGCCTCGAGGTTGGTGGAGACGGCGACGAAGTGGCGCGCGATCGCGCGCTCGTCACGTAGCGCGGCGAGGCACCAGCCTCGTGCGACGCGGGCGTTCGCCATGGTCTCCTGCGTTGTGAAGGACTTCGACGCGACGATGAAGAGCGTCTCGGCGGGATCGAGATCGCGCACAGCCTCGAAGAAGTCGGTCGAATCGACGTTGGAGATGAAGCGCACGGTCAGCGCGCGGTCCGCGTACATGCGGAGCGCCTCGGTCGCCATGCGCGGGCCGAGGTCGGAGCCACCGATGCCGATGTTCACGATGTTGACGATCGGGCGGCCCGTGAAGCCTCGCCACTCCCGCGTGCGGATACGCTCGGCAAACACGGCCATCTGGCCGAGCACCGCATGCACGTCCGGCACCACGTCGTGATCGTCGACGAGCACCGACTCGGTGCGCGGAGCACGCAGCGCCGTGTGCAGCGCGGGGCGCTGCTCGGTGTGGTTCACGATGTCGCCTCGGAACATCGCATCGAGGCGGCCGCGCAGGTCACGCGCCTCGGCGAGCGCACGCAGGCGCTCGAGCCCCTCGTCATCGATGCGGTGCTTCGAGTAGTCGAGGTAGAGGCCAGCGACCTCCACGCTGAAGCGTGTGCCGCGAGTCGCGTCAGTCGCGAACAGCTCGGCGATTGTTGTGTCTTGCAGCGCCGAGGCGTGGTCGAGCAACGCACCCCACTCGGTGAGCGTTTCGAGCCTGGTAGTGCGCTCGGCGAGCACTAGATCGGAACCGCAGGGGCGACGGGCGCCTGTGGCTCGCGCCACGACGGCTCCAGCGGGCCACCGGTCTGTGGCGAACTTGGGCCGGGCTGCTGGGGGACAGGGGTCGGAGGACGCTCGGGGACCCGTTCCTTCTCTGCACCCTCGTTGCGAATATGGTTCGTGCGCATGTTTGCGCTCCCCTCGTGCGCCCTTAGGGTGGGGGGTAGGCGTTGCGGGATCGTAAAGCGGGCGTGGCGTTCGCCTCGCGGGGGTGTCGCGCCTCGTCTGGATTTGGGCGGACTCGGGAGATTGTGATGACGAATGACATTGTGGGCGTATCTGAGGCAGAGCTGCTGGCGCAGGCGCCCGATGCGCTGATCTTCGCCGACCGCGAGGGCGTGATTCGCATGTGGAATGCGGCGGCGACGGAAGTCTTCGGCCACAGCGCCGAGGTGGCGATCGGGGAGTCGCTCGACCTGATCATCCCGGAGCGGTTCCGCGAGGCGCACTGGACGGGCTTCGACCGTGCGCTGGCAGCCGGCGAGACGAAGTACCGAGGCCAGGCACTACCCACGCGGTCAGAGCGCAACGGCGAGGCGATCTACGTCGAGCTGACGTTCGCGATGGTGCATGACTCGAGCGATGCGGTCGTGGGCGTGCTGTGCGGCGCGCGCGACATCACGAAGCGCTTCCAGGACGAGCGTGAAATGCGAACGCGGCTTCGAGAGCTCGAAGCCGCGCAGCAGGGTGGTGCGAGCGGGACGACGCCCGCCTCGTAAGTCCTGTGGCTAGAAGTGCCAGGGGAACTTGGCGAAGTCTGGCTTGCGCTTCTGAACGAAGGCATCGCGGCCCTCGACAGCCTCGTCGGTGCCGTAGCCGAGGCGCGTCGCCTCACCGGCGAACAGCTGCTGGCCGACCATGCCGTCGTCGACGAGGTTGAATCCGTACTTAATCATGCGCATCGCGGTCGGGCTCTTGGCGTTGATGCTCTGCGCCCACTCCAGCGCGACCTTCTCGAGGTCGGCGTGTGCGACGACCTTGTTGACGCCGCCCATCTCGTACATCTCCTGCGCGGAGTAGTCCATCGTCAGGAAGAAGATCTCGCGGGCCCGCTTCTGACCGACGTGGCGCGCGAGCAGCGCTGAGCCGTAGCCGCTGTCGAACGAGGCGACGTTGGCGTCCGTCTGCTTGAAGATCGCGTGCTCCCTGCTCGCGATCGTCATGTCGCAGACGACGTGCAGGCTGTGCCCGCCGCCGACGGCCCAACCGGGCACCACTGCGATCACGACCTTCGGCATGAAGCGGATGAGGCGCTGGACCTCGAGGATGTGCAGGCGGCCGAGCTGGGCAGCATCGGCGGTGCCGTCATCGTTGGTGTGCATGTAGCCGTCACGACCGCGCATGCGCTGGTCGCCGCCGGAGCAGAAGGCCCAGCCGCCATCCTTGGGGGAGGGGCCGTTGCCGGTGATCAGCACGCAGCCGACGGTGCTCGTGACACGCGCGTGCTCAAGGGCGTTGTAGAGCTCGTCGACGGTGGTGGCGGTGAAGGCGTTACGCACCTCGGGGCGGTTGAAGGCGACACGCACGGTCTTGCGGTCGTGTGTGCGGTGGTACGTGATGTCGTTGAAGGCGAACCCGGGGACCTCTTCCCATACGGTGGGGTCGAACAGCTCGGAAACCACGTGAACCTCCTCGGTACCCGATCCCCTGTCGCACCACCTCGAGGGTGGCGCGCCGGGCCCACGGACGATAGCGCGAAGGTGTGCCCCTCGCTAGCGGGCTGGCGACAGTCTGTGGGGCGCGTCCGCCCCGGTCTAGCCTGCGACCGTCCTCGGTCCATCGGGCGGGTCTACTCGGGGTGATCGCTCCAGACGACGCCGTTCGCGTAGAGGTCCTGCACGCCAGCAGGCTCGTAGCCGAGCTCCGTCAGGATCGGCTCGGTGTGCTGGCCTGCGAGCACGCCCGGTCCGTAGCGGCCCGGGGTGCGCTCGAAGGTCACAACCGGCCCCCAGCGGCGGTACTCGCCCATGACGAGGTGTGTTGCGAGCTTGTCCCAGCCGTTGGCTGCGATCTGCGGGTCGTTCAGGAAGAAGTCGCCCGCACCGGTATAGCCGTCAGCGCGCACGCAGCCGATGCCGTTCGGGGCGAGCAACCGCTCCCACTCGTCGGCATCGCGTGCGGCGAAGACGTCAGTGAGCGCCGCGATCAGCTCGGCAGCGTGCTGGTCTCGAGCCTTCGAGTCGGTGAAGCGCGCATCGCCCGCGAACTGCGGAGCGGCTGCCTCGCAGAAGGCGCGCCACTGCTCGTCGGTCGGCAGGCTGAGGCAGACCCAGCCGTCGCGCGTGCGGTAGAGGCGGCGCAGCGGGCCAGTGCCCATTACCTCGGAGTCGATGCGCGGGCGCGGCGGCTTGCTCGCGTACGACAGGAAGTCGTCCGAGTTCGCGTAGCCGTTCGCCTGCAGCATGCTCACGTAGACCTGCTGGCCTCGACCGGTGCGGGTGCGGGCACGCAGCGCGAGCATCGTCGAGGTGGTCGCGACGACCGAGGTGCACGGGTCGGGGTTGCCCTCGTTGGCGCGGAAGAAGCGGCGGGACGCCTCGCGCAGCCCCTC
>Ga0209596_1001076_pt1 | contig 24192 bp, 22 predicted proteins | sample M_130807_MF_Meta_FD_187314 | JGI IMG/M metagenome (GOLD analysis project Ga0209596, IMG submission 187314) | Freshwater microbial communities from Lake Montjoie, Canada to study carbon cycling - M_130807_MF_MetaG (SPAdes) (version 2) | ecosystem: Environmental > Aquatic > Freshwater > Lake...
GCCGATCATTTGCGCCACCACGGCGCTCCGAAACTCATCTCCCGGCTCATTTTCACCTCAGACCGCGTGGCAATATTTTTCCGTCGGAGTCGTCGAGGCAAACCCGGTGTATGCGCTCGCGATGCTGATTTTCGAACGTTCGGCGCGCGCACTCCCCGGCATGAATATGGCGAGCCACGTATGGATCAATCTCAGTGCCGGCGCGCTCTGCTTCCTGCTCGCATGGCTCGCATTCGACCGCTGCTGCGCGAATGCGGGCGAGGAAATCGTGCAGCGACGGAAAGGCGGAGTCTTGCGGCTCTCCGCGCGCGCCCGCCGCAGGCCCTCATGCAAGCGTCCGCTAGCATGGACGGACTTTCATTTTCTGATCGGCGGTCTCCGCGGACTGCTCATCCGGTTCGGCATCTGCGTGCTGATCTTCGGCGGAGCCTACGCCTTTGAGCGATGGGTGAGTCACAGTTGGGATACGGATCCCGAGCGCATCCTGCGGGACACCGGTCAGGTCACGATGCTTTTCGCACTCATCTATTTCGGACTCGATGCCAGCCTGCTCGCCTCGCGCATCTTCGGCGACGAGCGCCGCCAACTCACCCTCGGCACGCTGCTGACGCTGCCCAAACACACCGGATGGTTCATCCGGCAGAAACTGCTCGGAGGCTCCCCCGTGATCATTCCGAGCGCCGTCCTTTTCGGAACCGGCGCATGGCTGGATATTGCCTTGAGCAACTCAGACTACTCGCTCTGGAGGCAGGTGAGCAACGGCAACTGGCTCGTGATTTCCTACATCGTCTCGCAAGCCCTGCTCCTGCCCGTGCTCATCGCGTGGCTCTCGCTGAAGCTCCGCCGCGGTGCGATGCCCGCCGGCATCGCCCTCATGGCCGCGATGAACGTGCTGATCGTCGTCATCATCGAAACAGCGTTTCGTGGCAGCAACGAAAAGTGGTTCATCGGTCATGCGGCAGCTTGCAGCGCACTGCTCGCCGTCGCGTTTGCCATCCTGATCCACCACACCCTCCCGCGCGTCGCCGCTGCGGAGTGATGCAATCGTAGCCGCGCTTGTGAAAGCGCGGGCACTGTTTGCCTTTGACGCCGGAAGATCAGCCCGCGCTTTTACAAGCGCGGCTACAGGCTTTTCAAATACGCCACGATGTCCGCGATGCCCTGCGCGACTTCGGCACCGTCTGCACGATGCCGCCCATGCACTTGATGATGAGCGGATCGCCGCTGCTCACGACCATGCCGGTGATCGTGAGGCCGTCCTTCGTCTTCACCTTGCTGCCCTCGAAACCGTGCGAGATCGTGGCGTCCGGCTCGGCGATGGCCTGCACGATGATCTCGGTCGTCTGCTGTTTGCCAAATGTCGAAAGGTCGGGCCCGAAGTCCACGCCGTTCGCGCCGACGCGGTGTCAGGTGTAGCACACGGCGACGGCCCTTGCGAGATTCAGCGCGAGCAGGACACCGGGGACGAACGCGTATTTCAGGCGGGGAACTTTCATGGCATTGCCGATACAGGCTCCGCCACCGCTCCGCAATGCGGCGCGGCGTTTTGATGGGTCTCGTTTGACGTTGGAGGTTGGACGTTAAACGTTGGACGTTCAGCCTGCCGCAGGCGCGGTTCGATGCAGGAAAGGCGTCGAGGATTCCCTGCGCCGCTGCGCGGGGCCAAACGTTTAACGCTCAACGCGCGGGGCCGGCGGTCAATTCATTGTCTTGTCACACACGCCGCCTTTCGTACGAATGGCGCGACCTGACACCCGATGGTTTTTAGTTCGCCATTTTTTCTCTTTTTCTTCCTGCCGATCGTCCTGACGATCTACCCGCTCCTGCCGGGGCTTGCGCTGCGGAATCTTTTCCTCCTCGTGGTGAGCCTGATCTTTTACGGATGGGGCGAGGTCGGCTTTCTTTTCCTGCTCCTCGGCTCGACGCTCGCAAACTGGTTCCTCGGCCTCCGGGTGGATCGCGAGGACGATCCCGCGAAACGCAAACGCGCCGTCACGCTCGCCATCGTGCTGAACATCGGGCTGCTCGTGTTTTTCAAATACACGGGGCCTGCGATCTCCGGGATCAATTCCCTCCTCGGCGGGCCGCTTGCAGGGCTGCACCTGCCGCAGATTCCCGCCGGCGACATCCGGCTGCCGATCGGCATCTCGTTCTTCACGTTTCACGCACTCTCGTACGTCATGGACATCTACCGGCGGAAATCCACCGCGGCGCGGAACCCGGCGGACACGGCGCTCTACATTTTCTTTTTTCCGCAGCTCGTCGCCGGGCCGATCCTGCGCTGGAGCGCCATCGCGCCGCAGCTCCTGAAGCGCGCTGTCACCCGCGAAGGATTCGCCGAGGGCATCCGCAGGTTTGCGGGCGGGCTGGCAAAAAAAATGATCATCGCGAATGCGGTCGCCCTGCCTGCGGATCAGATTTTCAAGCTCTCCAACGGCGAGCTCACGCCTGCGCTCGCGTGGTTCGCCACGCTCTGCTACATGGTGCAGATCTACTTCGATTTTTCCGGCTACTCGGACATGGCCGTGGGCCTTGGAAAAATGTTCGGCTTCACGTTCATCGAGAACTTTGATCATCCGTATGTCTCGCAGTCGGTGAAGGAATTCTGGCGTCGCTGGCATATCTCGCTGTCGAGCTGGTTCCGCGACTATCTCTACATCCCGCTCGGCGGGAACCGCTGCTCGGAACGGCGGAACATGCTCAATCTCGTCATCGTGTTTTTCCTCTGCGGACTGTGGCATGGCGCGAGTTGGACGTTCGTCGTGTGGGGCCTCTACCACGGCGCATTCCTCGTGCTGGAGCGCACGCGCTTCGGCTCGCTCGTGGAGAAAATGCCGCGCATTTTCCGCCACGGCTACGCGCTCCTCGCGGTGCTGGTTGGCTGGGTGCTCTTCCGCGCGACCTCGTTCCCGCAGGCGCTCGCATTTCTCTCGAACATGCTCGGCACGGCGACGCCGGGCGCGGTCACGCAGCCGCTAGCGCGCTACGTCACGCACGAGTCCGTCTTTGCGTTGATCGCCGGGGCGGTCTTCGCGACGCCGGTGATCGCGTGGGTGAAGTCCACCCTGTCGCGCGCCGTCAACCGCCTGCCGCACCCCGCGTGCTCGTCGGTCACTACGATCGGCATGACGCTCGAAGCCGTGATCACGATCGGTCTGCTGCTCATCTCGTCGGCGTGGCTCGCGGGCAGCACGTACAATCCGTTCATCTATTTCCGGTTCTGACGCCGTGACGCTTTTTCCCAGCGCAGAAATCCTCCGACGCCGCGCGGACATCGGCCTCATCGCGGCCTTCTTCGTCCTCGTCTGGCTGCCATCTGCGGACTCATTCCTGCATCTCGATCGCGCGGAGGCTCCGCAGGAAAACCGGCTGCCAGCGGTCTTCCCGAAATTCCAGCCGAGCCTCGCCGGGATCGGAAAATTTCTCGCTGGCACCGAGGCATATTTCGCCGATCACTTTGGATTTCGACGCCAGCTCGTGCGCTGGCAGCAGCGCTGGCAGTGGAAGATTTTCCACGACGCGCAAGGCGGCAACGCCCACAGCGTCCTCGCGGGAAAGGGCGACTGGCTGTTCTTCACCGAGCCTCGCACGGTGAATGACATCATCGGCGCGATGCCTTTGACCTCCGCAGAACTCGAAAGCTGGCGCACGCTGCTCACGGGCCGCCGCGACTGGCTGCGCGAACGCGGCATCCGCTATCTCCTCGTGATCCCGCCCGACAAGCAGAGCGTCTATTCCGATCATCTGCCCGACTGGCTCGCCGATCGCATCGGCCCGCCGCAGCGTCTCGACCAGCTCCTCGATCACATGCGCAAGCACAGCGACGTGCCCATCCTCGATCTCCGCGCGACATTGCTCGACGCGAAAAAGTCCGGCGACATCTACCTGCACACCGACACGCACTGGAACGCACGCGGCGCATTCGCCGCATACCGCCGGATCGTGCAGGAAGTCGCGTCGCTCGGCCTCACGTCCACGCCGCTCGATGCGAATGCGTTCGACATCTCCATCGCCGCCAAAGGTCCCACCGGCGACCTCGCGCAGATGATGGGACAGGAGGGATCGCTGCTGGAAAAGAACACGCCGGCGTTTTCGCCGAAGCCGTCGCTGCCGATGACAAGCCTGCGCATGGAGCCGGAGCTCGTCCCGAAAAAATGGACGCCCGGCACCGAGCCGCGCGTGATGGAAAATCCCGCCGCACACGGGAAGATGGTGATGTTTCACGATTCATTTGCGCAGCACCTGTTCCTGTTCCTCGGTCAGAACTTCGGACGCATCGTCTTCGTCTGGCAGCCGTACTGGGACAAGCCGGTTATCGAGCGCGAGAAGCCCGACATCGTGATTGATGAGATACTCCAGCGCGTCCTCATTTTCCTCGACCCGGAGGACGCGCGAAAGAACGACGAGCGCATGGAGGCAGCACCCGCCACAAAATGAACTGGCTGCCAAACACCGACATCCTCCGGCGTCGCGCCGACGTGGCGCTCATCGTCGCGTTCGTGGTTTTTTTCCTACTTCCGACTGCGGACACTTTCCTGCACCTCGACCGCGCGGCGCCACCGAATGAAAATCGCCCGCTCGCCACGTTTCCGGTCCGCGAGCCGGGCCTCGCGGGGCTGGGAAAATACACTGCCGGGCTCGAGACCTACTTCGCCGATCACTTCGGATTCCGGAACCAGCTCGTGCGCTGGGAGCAGCAGTGGAGCTGGAAGCTTTTCCACGACACCCGCCTCATCAGTGTGCTCCAGGGGAAGGGCGACTGGCTGTTTTTTTCCGACGGCCAGACCGTGAATGACATCACCGGCGCGCGACCGTTCACCGACGCCGAGCTGGAGGGCTGGCGCACGCTGCTCACCGGACGCCGCGACTGGCTCCGGCAGCGCGGCATCCGCTATCTCTTTGTCGTCCCGCCGGACAAGCAGAGCATCTACCCCGAGCACCTTCCCGACTGGCTCATCGCCCGCGCAAAAAAGCCACAGCGGCTCGATCAGTTTTTCGCCCACATGCGTGCGCACAGCGACATCCCGATCCTCGATCTCCGCGACACGCTGCTCGATGCAAAAAAAATTGCCGACGTGTTTCTGCACACCGATTCGCACTGGAACGAGCGCGGCGCGCAGGCCGCATCGCGCCGCCTCGTGCAGGAGCTAGCGTCGCTCGGAATCGCGGCCAGCGCTCCGGAGCCGAATGCCTATCGCGAGGTCGTGAGCAACAACCACGGCGGCGACCTTGCGCTGATGCTCGGGCAGCGCGACCGGCTGCTCGAAAATGCCGCGCCCCTGCTCCTGCCGCAGCCTCCGCTCGCGGAGCTAGAGTTCCACCCGGACGCCACGCTCATCCCGAAAAAGTGGGTTCCCGGCACCGAGCCGCTCGTCGCGGAAAATCCCCGCGCCACGGGCAAGGTCGTGATGTTCCGGGACTCGTTCGCGATCACGATGGGGAAATTTTTCAGCCAGAGCTTCGGCCGCACCGTCTATGTGTGGCAGCAGAATTGGGACAAGCCGTTCATCGAGCGCGAGCGGCCGGATATCGTGATTGATGAGATGCTCGAGCGAATCATGGTTTTCCGGAGCCCGGAGCAATTGCGCAAGGCGGACGATGCCCCGAACGCAACGGTCGTCGGCAACCCCTGAGCCGGCGCGCGGGAGAATTGTTAACGCACGGTAAAATCCGCTGCCGATGCGAAGACGCGCGGGTTATGCCCGCACGAACCCGCATCCTTCCATGTCCACCTCATCTCCCGTCCTGTAGCGCGCGTACTTTCTTACCGCCATGATCGCCTCGGGCATCGCGCTGCTCTCCGCCGCTTCAGTGCTCCTCGCACAGCGCCCTCAGCCGGGCGGCGCGCCCGGCATCCGCTCGAACCGCCCCGGCGGCGACCCGAATGCCAAGCGCGCGAGCACGGTGAGCATCACCACCGAGGGAAATTTTCGCGTGATCAAATCGAACGGCTGGCCCGATCACGCGCCGGGGGAATTTCCGCGCCGCGGAAATCCGAACGCCGCCTCGCCGCAGGACTACACATTCCGCATCCCGCTGAAGCCCGTCGTCGCCGCCGAGCCCGTACGCCGCGGCGGATGGTTCTTCGGCGTCGCGCTGAACGGCGTGCCATTTGAGGCCGGCACCGCCGAGACATGGAACAACGAGCGCACCTCTCGCTGGTGCTACGAGGCGCACACGGGCTTCCTCGATCTCGGCCTCGACGATCACAACGCGCACGTGCAGCCCACCGGCGCGTATCATTACCACGCCATGCCCGTCGGCCTCGTGCAGAAGCTCGGCGGCGACGAGGGTAAAATGCTCCAAGTCGCGTGGGCCGCGGACGGCTTCGCGATGTTCACGGCAAATTGCCACAGCGATCCCAAGGACGCGAAGAGCCCCGTGCGCGCGATGAAATCCAGCTACCGCCTGAAGCCCGGCGCGCGCCCCGCGCAGGCGGATGGCCCCGGCGGAAATCACGACGGGCGCTTCACCGAGGATTGGAAATTCACGGACGGCGGCGGCGACCTCGACGAGTGCAACGGCCACATCGCCGCCACGCCCGATCACCCCGAGGGCATCTACCACTACCACATCACGACGACGTTCCCCTTCGTGTCCCGCGCATGGCGTGGGACGCCCGATGAGAGCTTCGGAAAAAACGGCCCCGGCGGTGGACCTGGCGGACCTGGCGGTCCCGGAGGTCCCGGCGGTCCGGGCCAGCGACCCGGCGGCGGCAGGCCGGGCGGAGCAGGAATGCCCGCCGGATTCCCCTCGCCACTGCTCCTGCGCACGCTCGATGCGAATGGCGACGGCGTCATTGACGCCGAAGAAATCGCAAACGCTCCCGCCGCGCTTCGCAAGCTCGACAAAAACGGCGACGGCAAACTCACACCCGACGAGTACCGCGAACCCGGTGCACCCGGCGGCGCACCCGGCGGACAGCGTGGCGGGCCTCCCGGCCGCTGATGCTGCTGCAAAATCCCCCGCGCCGTGTAGCGTGGCGCTCCGTGCATCGCGCCACCGTCCTCCTTTTCCTCCTCTCCGCATCCGCGCTCCACGCAGCCGAGACGATCACGCGTCCCGCGAGCGTCCACACGCCGCCGATCCGCGCGGTGCAAAAGTGGAATCCGCTCTGGGCCTTTCGCAACGCCGACGACCCCGTCCCGCCCGCGTGGTACCGGCCCGCCGCGAGAAACCGCGCGACGCTATGGCGGATGCGCAACCCGTTCCACAATTTCACGCACTACATCATCGGCGTCTCGGACAAGGACATCACGCGCACGGGGAAACATCCCGGCGCAGTCTTCGCACCCGGCGGTGGCTGGAACTGGGCCGTCACCCGCCATCGCTGGCTCCCTCTGCCCTTCGTGTCGTTCGACGGCAAGCGCGGCCGCTTCTACCTCGGCTGGCGCGAGAGCGGAAATTTCGGCGGCAAAGTGAACCTCACAAAGCGCAGCACCGCGACGGTTCCCGCAAAGCCCGCGTCGCGGCATTGATGCTGGTGTCAGGCGATCGTCTCGGCGGCTTTGGACGTTTAACGTTCAACTTTTAACATCCAACGACGATGCCGCCTGCCGCCGTGAATTCGTTTGCCGCCATCGCCTGTGCGGCTAGCCTCGGGCGCATGAGTTTGTTCAGCCAGATTGATTCGGACATCAAGGACGCCATGCGTGCGCGTGCCGCCGAGCGCCTCGGCGTGCTGCGGATGCTAAAGAGCACGCTGAAGGCGACCGCGGCGGAGAAGGGGATTGCCGATGAGGCGCTCGATGACGCGACAGCGCTCGCCGTCATCCGCAAGGAAATGAAGAAGCGGCAGGACTCCATCGAGAGCTTTGAAAAGGGCGCGCGCCAGGACCTCGCGGACAAGGAAAAATCCGAGGCGGCAATCCTCGCGGGCTATCTGCCGCAGCCGCTCACCGCCGGGGAAATGGAGGCGCTCGTGAAGGCCGCGATCGCCGAGAGCGGTGCGACATCAAAGGCGCAGATGGGCGCGGTGATGAAGCTTGCGACCGAGCGCGCCGCGGGCCGTGCGGACGGGCGTGCGCTCAGCGCCACGGTTGGCAGGCTTTTGCCGTAGCGCGAAATTTTCCCCGGACGCAAAAGGATGAACTCAGCAATCATCGTCGCAGCGGGCGCGAGCAGGCGCATGGGGTTCGACAAAATTTTTGCCATGCTGCACGGGAAGCCAGTGCTCTACTGGTCCATCGCGGGGTTTCAGGAATGCGCCGACATTCATGAGATCATCGTCGTCACGCGTGCGGAAAAAGTGGACGAAGTGAAGAAGCTCGTCGCGGCGGAGAAGCTCACGAAGGTGTCCGCCGTCGTCGAGGGCGGGGCGGAGCGGCACCTCTCGGTGTGGAACGGGCTGCGCGCGATCCACGCGGAGGGCAGCCAGTTTGTGGCGATCCACGATGCGGCGCGGCCGCTCATCACGCCGAAGCTCATCAGCGCGTGCATCGCGCTCGCAAAGAAAAACGGATCGGCGTGCTGCGCGTCGCCGATTCCCGACACGGTGAAGCGCGCTTCGCACGAGAATCTCGTGACCGAGGATGTCGAGCGGCAGAACCTGTGGGCGATGCAGACGCCGCAGATTTTCAGCAGCGCGCTGATCATGCAGGCGTATGCGTCGCTCATGGCGCGCAACGAACTTGTGACGGACGAGGTCTCGGCGATTCAGAAAATCGGCAAGCGCGTGGCGCTGCTGGAGAATGACGACTACAATTTCAAAATCACCTTCCCGCGCGACCTTCCGCTCGCCGAGCAGGTCATTGACATCCGCAACGGGCAGGAAAAGAAGCGGTGACGGGCTGACAGAGACTTTAGCGACAAACGGGAACGGAAAAATTCAGACCCCGAATTCCACGGGTTTCACGGATGGTTTTCAGAAAGAAATTCTTCCATCCGTGCCATCCGTGAAATCCGTGGTTCCTCCTCCGCGTCATCCGTGGGATTCTTGCAGAGGTCTCAGGCGAAGAACGAGGGCGAGTTTTTTGGGTTAAGATGCGGTCCCTTGCGCTGTTGTCGAATGTGGGCATGTTCGCCGCCCTCAAAATTGCCGCGCCCCGAAAACTGGAAACTGATGAGCTACACCTACAACGTCACGCGGCTGCCCAACGGCGCGCGCATCGCCTCCGTCGAAATGCCGCACATGCGCAGCGCGACCGTGGGCGTGTGGGCCGGAGTCGGCGGACGGCACGAGCGCGTGCGCGAGGGAGGCATCTCGCATTTCATCGAGCATCTCCTTTTCAAAGGCACGAAAAAGCGCAACCCGCGGCAGATCACTGCGGCGGTCGAGGGTGTGGGCGGCTACCTGAACGCGTTCACGACCGAGGATCACACCTGTTATTACGCGAAGGCGGGCGCGCCGCATTTCGAGCGTGTGTGCGATGTGCTCACGGACATGTACGTGGATTCCGTCTTCGCAAAGGCGGAGATCGATCGCGAGCGCGAGGTCATCCGCGAGGAGATCCTGATGTATCGCGACCAGCCCGCGCAGCACGCGCAGGAGCTTCTCACCTCGACGCTGTGGCCGCGGCATCCGCTCGGGCGCCCGCTCACGGGCACGGTCGAGACGGTGTCGCACCTCGGGCGGAAGGAGATCATGGAATTTCACCGGAACAACTACAATGGATCGAGCACCGTCGTGACGGTTGCCGGACGCGTGCCGCATGAGCAGGTCGTGAAGGCGCTCGGGCCCGCGCTCGGGCGATTGCCCGCGGGGAAGCGCGCGCGCTTCCAGCGTTCGCCGATCCATCCGGGCCGGCCCTCGGTGAATCTTCACACGCATGAGACCGAGCAGACGCATCTTGCGATGGGCTTCCACACGTGGGGCCGACGCGATGAGCGGCGTTTCGCGCTCAAGATTCTCAGCGTGATCCTCGGTGAAAACATGAGCTCGCGCCTTTTCCAAAAACTGCGCGAGCGCCACGCGTTCTGCTACTCGGTGTCGAGCGGCATGGTCACGCTCGCGGACACGGGGGCGCTGCACATCAGCGCAGGGCTCGATCCCGCGAAGCTCGAACCCGCGCTGCGGATGATCCTGCGCGAGATCGCCGCCATCGCGAAGAGCGGGCCGACGCGTGCGGAGCTGAAGATGGCGCAGGACTACACGATCGGCCAGACGCTCATGGGCCTCGAAAGCACGACGAACCAAATCATGTGGATGGGCGAGAGCCTGCTCGGCTACGGCCGCGTGCTGTGCCCGGTGGAAATCGAGCAGCGCATCATGGCCGTGACCCGCGCCGAAGTGCAGGCCGTCGCCGGCGAATGCCTGAAGCTCGGACGGCTCGGCATCGCAGTCGTGGGCCCGCTGAAGGACGCGGCGAAGATCGAGAGCTGGCTGCGCTGAGAGGAGCGCCATCCATGGAGCGCCCATGGAGCGCTGCCGTCCCCGGCGGCCACAGTGAGAGCGCGCAGCGCCCAACTCCTTGCGCTTGCTCCATGATGGAACAAACGCCGCGGAAGGAATTTGACGCTTCGCGTGGAGCGACGTGGCTGGCGAGGCCGCCAGCGCTCCAACCAAACAGCGCGATCGAGAAGTGGTGTGCGGCGGATTGATCCTCCGTCATACCTTCCCTCCGCACGCTGCTCGTTCTGTTGCTCTCCGCCGCATCATTTTCCCTCGCGGTCGAGCCGCTCCCCGGCACGCAACCGCTCACGGCGGAAGGTGATCTCTCGGTGCAGATGGTGGATGGCATCCATCGCTGGCTGCAAAAGGAATGGATTTGCATTGGAGAGGCGCGGGACGGTTTATGGATGAAGGACACATTCAGCGTGGAGAACTGGCCCAAGATTGCCGTCACGCGACGCAGTGAACTTGCGCGAATCATCGGCACCTTGGATGAACGGCATCCGGGTGCATTGCAGGTTGTGGCGGACGCTGGTGCCGCACCGATGCAACCACATGCCGCAGGCTACACGACTGGAGGTGATTGATGCCCGCCAGCGTCGCACCGTGCGCGACCTGGAGGAATTTTTGCAGGCGATCCTCCGCGACAGCGAGCGGGTACGGAAGGCGCTGCCGATTTGGACGAAGCTAAAGCCGGGTGCGGAATGGGAGGTGGTGCAGAAGCAGGCGCGCACGGATTTTTGGGAGAATGTGATCGGGAAACTGCCGGGCAAATATGCAGCGCTGAATCCGCGAACGCGGCTCATTGCGCGTGCCTGCGGTACTGGAGCGACACTGTCTCTCGATCTGCTCGGGCGATTTCAATGCGTGGGCGGATGAAGTGCGCCTCGGACACTCATCCGAACGGCTACATTTTCACGGGCGAATGGGAAATCTGGGAGTAGGATCTCGCGCACACTTTCACTACGCGGAGATGGCGCTGCTCATCGCGCCGCGGCTACGACAAGCTTGGTATCGGTGAGCGCGCGGAGATCGAGTGGTTCGACGGGCCGCACACGATCAATGGTGTGGGCACTTTTAAATTTTTGCACAAAGTTTTTCAATCGCGCGGCGGTGCGGGGCGGTGAGGGGGAGGTCGGCGAGTGTGGCGAGCGCGTGCCATGCGAGATTTTCGTGGAGCGGTGACGGCGCGGGCTGCGCGAAGACGGAGAGCGTCACGCGGTGGTGCGTGAAGGGGTATTCGATGGTGAGCAGCGGGGCGGTGTGCGGTGCGGCGGGGAGCGCGGGGAGTTTCCACAGGCCACGCCAGCGCGGGCCGGTCTGGTGTTCGAGGAGGATGCGGTCGCAGTGCACGGTCCATGCGCAGTGCTCGGCGAGTTCGGCGCGGCTGCGGCGCGGCTTTTTGCGCGGCAGCGATTCCGCGGTGCCGTTAGCGGAGGCGGCGCAGGATTTCCGGATCGGGCAGTCCCCACAGCGCGGGGTGCGCGGGGTGCAGAGGAGCGCGCCGAGTTCCATGAGCGCGCTGTTGAAAATGCGCGCGCCATTCTCCGGGACGAGCGCGAGCGCGGCGGCCCACAGCGCGGACTGGCCGGCGGTGGAGTCAATGGGCGTGTGCAGGTCGAGCAGGCGCGCGAGGACGCGGGCGACATTTGCATCCACGAGCGGCTCGGGAAGATCGAATGCGAAGCTCGCAACCGCGCCTGCGGTGTAGCGACCGATGCCGGGCAGTGCGCGGATGAGCGCGGGCTCGCGCGGCATTTCGCCGCCGTGCGTTTTCGCGACGGTCTTCGCGGCGCGGTGGAGGTTGCGCGCGCGCGAGTAGTAGCCGAGACCCTGCCACAGGGAGAGTACGTCATTTTCCTCCGCGGCGGCGAGTGATTCGAAGCTCGGAAAACGCGCGAGCCAGCGTTTGTAAAACGGAATGACCGTCGCGACCTGCGTCTGCTGGAGCATGATTTCCGAGACGAGGATCGCGTATGGATCGCGCGTGCGACGCCACGGCAGATCGCGCGCCGCGAGCCGGAACCATGCGGCGAGTGCGCGGTGCGGAAATGCGCCTTCATGCGGCGCGGGTCGGCGGGTCGGCTGGGGCGGGTGAGGAATTGGCACAGGTTTGGCTCGGTAGAAGGTTTCCATTTCAGAGCCGCAGCCCAAACACAACCATGCTTCCAGCCCTCCCCACGTATCTCATCCGCGAACATGCGGGTGTTTTCAAACTCACAGCGACGTATGACATCTTCGACGGTGCGACGGGCGAGCAGCTCGCGGTGGCGAAGGAAAAGAAGGGGACGCTGAATGCGATCGCGGGGCTGTTCATCGCGAAGCGGAATCTCCCGACGCGCGTGGATGTCCACGAGGGCAAGGACATCACGGGGCCGATTGTGTTTTCGCTCACGCGCGGGTTTTCATTTTTCCGCCCGACGGTGAAAGTGCTCGCAGGCGACGGGACGCTCATCGGCACCTTCAAATCGCGGCTGATGACGCTCGGCGGGAAGTTCGGCGTGTACGATGTGGCGGATAAAGAAGTCGCGGTAGTGCAGGGCAACTGGACGGGTTGGAATTTTCGTTTCGTCACGTCGGGCGGCGATGAACTCGGTGTCGTCTCGAAAAAATGGGCGGGCGTCGCGAAGGAGCTTTTCACCTCGGCGGACAACTACGTGGTGGCGGTGCATCATCCTGACTCGGCGGCGGCGACGCTCCTGCTGGCGGCGGGGCTGGCGATTGACACGGTGTATAAGGAGGGCGGCGGCGGTGGCGGTGCGGCGCTGGACATCGGCGAGTAGCGGCGGCGGGAAATGACGGATGCCGGATGACGGATGACGAATGGAGGCGCTTCGGCTGCGCGGCGCGAAAAGTAGTCCGCGGCTTTAGCCGGCAAAGCGTCCGAATGTTGTTGCCGGGTAAAGGAGGAGAACGCTTTTCAGTTCGTCCGTGTTTTTTTGTAGAGATGGCGTGCCCCATTTCACGCTTTTCGGTTTCCACACGCGCGCCCGGTCGCGCAGTGTGCTCGCACTTTCATGCCGAAGAAAACGAACGACGAACCTGAGGGGCCGAAGCCGATCACCCTGCACACGTGCGCGATCACATCCGCGCAGGCGGTGAAGCTGCGCGTGCTGCTGACGGAGCGCGGATGGAAATTTGAGGAGCGTCCTTATACGCTTTATTTCGCGCAGAAGGACCGGCTGACGGTGGCGGTGTACGAGAAGGGGCCGAAGTGCGTGGTGCAGGGGCGCGGGACGCAGGAGTTCGTGCAGTTCACGCTCGAGCCGGAGGTGCTCGGTGAGGCAAAGCTCGGCTACGAGGAGGTGCACAATCCGGAGATGTTCACGCCGCACTTTGGCGTGGATGAGAGCGGGAAGGGCGACTTTTTCGGACCGCTGGTGATCGCCGGCGCATACACGGACGAGACGAACACGCGCACGCTGATGGAGGCGGGCATCACGGACAGCAAGCGCATCGGCAGCGACCTCCGCATCCGTGAACTCGCGAAGAAAATCCGGGAGACGGACGGCGTCTTCGTGACGAGCATCACGCTCGGGCCGGAGAAGTACAACGAGCTCTACAAAAAATTCGGTAACCTCAACAAGATGCTGGGGTGGGGCCACGCGAAGGTGATCGAGAACCTGCTCGATCTGCGGCCCGACTGCCCGCGTGCGCTGAGCGACAAATTCGCAAGCGCATCGCTGATCAAGCGGGCATTTTCCGAGAAGGCGAAGCACATCCAGCTCGATGCGCGGACGAAGGCGGAGAGCGATGTGGCGGTGGCCGCGGCGTCCATCATTGCGCGCGAGCGGTTCATCAACTGGATGCGCGACACGAGCCGTGACATGGGCGTGGATCTGCCGCGCGGATCCTCTGACCCGCGGGTGAAGATCATCGGCAGGGAACTCGTGGCGAAGCTCGGGCCGGATGTGCTACGCCGCGTGGGGAAGGTGCATTTTAAGACGGCGCACGAAATCGCGCCGGAGCACTATGAGCATGTGGCAAAGCCGTTTTTCCGGCGGACGAAAAAGACGGAGTGAACGGGCCTGCCCCGGTCAGAGGTTGGAATTCCATCGCGCGATTTTTTCCAACATCGGGGCCGCGCCGGACTTGTGAAACTCCACATATTATGAGAAGCGTGTCATCATGGTGATCGAACCCAACAAACCCACTCTCGGCCTGCGGCTGATCGCCGTGCTTGAAGCCGTGAAGGGAGTCCTCGCCGTGGTGATCGCGCTGCTTCTCTTCGGCCTCGCGGGGCATCAGCAGAATCCCGTCATCCAGTGGGTCGTGGTGACTTTCCACCTTGATGACTCCGCGCGCGCGCCGCATCTCATCACCGAGATGCTCGCGAATCCCGAGAAGTTCGCACTCGGCATGTGGATGATGCTCGCGCTTGCGTATGCGACGCTGCGTTTCTTTGAGGCGTACGGGCTGTGGCTCGCGCGTCGCTGGGCCGAATGGATCGCGCTCGTGGCTGCGGCGATTTACATCCCTTTCGAAATCTACGCCATCGCGCTCGGCGTGACGCTGCTGAAGGTCTCGCTGCTCGTGATCAATGTCGCATTCGTCGCGTATCTCGGCCTCGTGCTCGCAAAGACGCGACGCAAGCGCGCACACGCCGCGAGGCTTGCGGCGACAGCGGGAATCGTCGCGACGTCTGCCGCGGAGAACTGATCCTGCGCGTGCGCGGGTGCGCGATTTGGATTGGAGCGGGCGGGCCGCGGTGCTCGCATCGCGGGCTCCAGCCATGCATGTGCAACGCCGCCTCCTCACAGCCGCCCTTTTCGCGATGTCCGCCATGATGAACGTCGCGCCCGCCGCAACTGCGGAGCGCGGGATGGTCGCCACGGTGCATCCGCTCGCGACACACGCGGGCGTGGATGCGATGCGGCACGGGGGCAATGCGATTGATGCGGCGGTGGCGGCCGCCCTCACGCTCGGCGTGGTGGACGGGCACAATTCTGGAATCGGCGGCGGATGCTTCATGCTGATCCGGCTTGCGGACGGTCGCTTCATCGCGATTGACGGACGCGAGACCGCGCCGCGCGCCGCGACGCACGACATGTATCTCCGCGGCGGAAAGGCGGACACTGCGCTCAGCCAGACGGGCGCGCTCGCAGCGGCGACGCCCGGCGCGCTCGCGGCGTATGAGCACGCGGTGCGGAATTTTGGAAAACGTCCGCTTGCCGAGCATCTGAAAACTGCCGCTGAGGTTGCAGAAAAAGGCTTCGTGGTTGACGCTGCGTACGCTCGGAAATTGAAGGGCGCGGCGGAAAATCTCGCGAAATTTCCCTCTTCGCGCGTGGTCTTTTTGAAGGCGGACGGCTCGCCGTTGCGCGAGGGTGAGACGCTGAAGCAGCCCGACCTCGCGCGCAGCTACCGCGCGATCGCGGAGCAGGGGACGGGCTGGTTTTACGAGGGGGAATTTGCAAATGCCGCGGGTGCGTGGATGAAGGCGAACGGCGGGATTTTGACGGAGCAGGATTTCCGCGACTACCGCATCGTGCTGCGCGAGCCGGTGTTCACGGAGTATCGCGGGCACCGCATCGCGAGCTTTCCCCCGCCGAGTTCCGGCGGCGTGCATGTCGCGCAACTACTGAACATTCTCGCAACTCGCGACGTGAAAGCGATGGGTGCCGGCAGCGCGGACTTTGTGCATTTCACCACCGAGGCGATGAAGCTCGCATTCGCCGACCGCGCATTCTGGCTGGGCGACCCGGCCTTTGCAAAAGTGCCGCGCGGCCTCGTGGGCGCGGATTACGCGAAGGTGCTCGCGGGAAATATCCGCATGGAGCGCGCGTCGGTCGTCGAGGGACACGGGATGCCTGAGCGCGCATACGATGAGATTTTCGGCAAGCACACGACGCACTTTTCCACCGCGGACGCCGAGGGTAACTGGGTCGCATGCACGGCGACGATCAATACGGGCTTTGGCTGCAAGGTCGTGGTGCCCGGCACCGGCATCGTGCTGAACAACGAGATGGACGATTTCTCCGCGCAGCCCGGCGTCGCGAATCACTTCGGCCTCATAGGCGCGGAGGCAAACTCAGTCGCGCCCGGCAAGCGCCCGCTCTCGTGCATGAGCCCGACGATCGTGCTGCGCGGCGACCAACCCGTGCTCGCGGTCGGCGCGGCTGGCGGGCCGACGATCATCACGCAGACGCTGCTCGCGATTGTGAACGTGGTTGACTTCGGGATGGATCTGCCGGCGGCGATCGGCGCGCCGCGCTTTCATCATCAGTGGAGCCCGGATGAGATGAATATCGAGGAGCGCATCGGCGCGCCGGTGCTCGATGAATTGAAATCGCGCGGGCAAAAAGTTTCCGCCGGGGGCGCATTCGGCGCGTGCAATGCGGTCGGTCGCGCTGCGGATGGAAAGGGCTTCGTGGGAGCGAGCGATCCGCGCGTGCCGGGGCTTGCGGAGGGGTTGTAGCCGCGCTCGTGAGAGCGCGGGTTGATCTTGCTGGACTTTCAAATGACGCGTCAGATCCGCCCGCCTCCTTCCGTCGACGACTACGGGAAAAAGTGCCCGCGCTTTTTACAAGCGCGGCTACAGGCGTGTTTCCGAGTTGACGCACTGCGCGTTTCTCCCGACTTGTCCCGGCCCGCACGCTTCGACGTCGCGGCACGAATACTGACATTTTTTCGACATTGAAACTCCGCGACTTCCTCATCCTCCTCGTCCTTTGCGTGCTGGTTTTCTGGGCGAGGCTCGGGCGCATCGGGCTGATCGATCCGGACGAGCCGTTTTACGCGGTGACGGCGCAGGAGATGTTGCAGGGCGGGGACTGGGTGACGCCGAAGATTTTTGGTGAGCCGCAGTTTGAAAAGCCGGTCTTCTACTACTGGCTGGTTGCGGCTTCGTTCAAAATTTTCGGTGTGAACGAGTGGGCGGGCCGGCTGCCGTCTGCATTGCCGGGGACGCTGATGGTCTTCCTCGTGTACGCGTTCACGGCGCGCGTGTGGAACCGCCGTGCAGGGCTGCTTGCGGGCGTGGTGCTCGCGTCGGGGCTGGAATATGCGATCATGTCCCGGCTCATGCTAACGGACATCGCGCTGGCGCTGTTCATCGCGGGTGGGATGTTCTGCTACTGGCTCGCGATGGAGGATCCGGAAAAGCGCACGCGATGGGTGTTACTGCATTTTGCGTTCGGCGGCCTCGCGATGTTCATCAAGGGGCCGGTCGGCGCGATCGCCTCGCTGCTCGCCACGGTGACTTTTTCACTCGTGATGAAGCGCCCGCACCCGTACCGCGGACGTGCGCTGTGGGCAGGGATCGCGCTGTATCTGGTCATCGGCGCGCCGTGGTATGCGGTGATGTTCTGGAAGTTCGGCTGGGCGTATTTCGATGCGTTTGTCGTGCATGAAAACATCATGCGCTTCTTCCGAGCGGAGCATCATGCGAACAACCATTTCTGGTACTATCCCATGATCCTTGTTGGCGGGTCGATCCCGTGGATGCCTGCGGTGGTCACTGCTTGTTCTCGGGCGATCCGCAGCGGCATCCGACACGATGCGCGGCTCACGTTCCTCTGGTGCTGGCTGCTCACGAGCCTGGTCCTGCTTACGGCTGCGCAGTCGAAGCTGCCGTCGTATGGCTTCTTCATGTTTGTGCCGCTCGCGATGCTCGCCGCGCTTTCGCTGGATGAACTGTGGTCGAATGGATTTCGCGATTCGAAGGAGCGTGTCGTGGTAATTGTGCTGAGTGTGCTGCAGGTTGGCATCGGTGTCGCCGCGCCGTTCATTAAGCTGGCAAAGCCGTTTGCGACGCCGGCGCTGCTTTTTTCGGGCTGCCTCGCGGTCGGGCTGATCTTCGTGTGGCGTGCGCGCGTGGGCGGATGGGTGCTTGCAAACGCCGCTGCGACCGTCGCGCTGATCGGGGGCGCGCTTACTTTTTCAGCGGATCATGTGGAGGCGTACAGCTCGGCGAAGCCTGCGGCGGAGAAGATGTACCAGATGCGCCGGGGCAACGAGCCGCTGGTCGGTGGGATTTTCCTCGTGAGGGGCGTCCATTTCTATACGCACGAGCGCATAAAGGAGACGATCACGGTCGTGGGGTTCCATGAGAAGCCGTTCAAATGGACGCAGCACGACCTGCCGGTGATCGCATCTGCGGACGACAGTAAGAAGCCTCCGGGCGCAAAGCGGGATAACAACATGACGGTCTTCTTGAAGCAGCACGGCTCGGCGATTTGCACGATGCGGCGAAGCGAGTGGACGGCGTACTGGGAGAAGTTCCACTTTGCGGACGACGCGACGCCTATCGAGTGGTCTGGCGACAATGTCATTGTGCGCCTCGTGGACAAGTCGGCGAAGTAGTTCCGCTGCGTGGCGACTGTAGGCAAAGTTTGAACTCTCCCGGGCGAGCCAGGCTTGGATCGTTAAGCCGCCTCGTGCTTTGATCTGTGCCGTGCAGTTTCCGGGGGAACGCGCGTCAGGAATGGGGTGGCTTGAGGGCAAAAAAAACTCCCCCGGGCCGTTGCCGACCCGGGGGAGTTGAATTTTCAGGACAAGATTTGTCCTGTGTCCTTAGAACGCGACCTTGAGGCCGCCCTGGAACACGAGCTGGTTCTTGTCGGTCCGCGCCTGCGAGAAGCCGAGACCGGATGCGCCACTGAACTGGATCGGGCCGTTGTTGCCGCCGAGGCGGTAGTACGTCGCACCAGCGCTGATGGTCCACTTGCCGAGGCAGGCGGGCACGAAGTGCAGGGCGTAATCGGCACGGGCTCCGACGGAGACGAAGCCGAAGCCGCGGTTGCCGAGGTAGAAGCCGCCGCTGCCGAAGCCGCCCTTGATCGGGAGCGACAGGGTCAGGTCACCCCAAGTGTGTCCGGGAGCGATACCGATTTCATAATACTGGCCACGGCCGTGCGTGGTCGCGGTCGTGAAGTTGTTGCCGGTGCTGCCTTCGAGCTGGAGCTCGACCAAGGCATACGGATGAAGCGCGAACGCACCGAGGGCGGCGCTGTCGTCGTACGCGGCCGTGATGCCGACCGTGTAGGTGTTCTGGAAGATCGACGAGGGGCTCTCGTAGGTCTTGAAGTAGCCGCCGATGCTCAGCTTGTCGAAGGTGAACGTGAGGCCGGTCTGGAAGTCGAACTCGAACCAGTTACGGGTCGTCTGGCCGACGGTGCCCGGATGGTGGCTGTGGAAGGAGTTCCAGATGCCGATGTCAGCCGTGACCGAGGTCAGCGCGCCCGCGCCCTTGTAGATGCGGAAGTGCAGATCCGCGTAGGGCTGCATGATGAGGCCCTGATTCTCAAAGGCGACGCCCTTGCTGATGTAGTTGCTAACGACGTCGAAGCCGATGTCGCCCGTGATGCAGGATTCCTGCGGGGGCTCGATGTGCTTCGGCTGTTTGACCGGCTTGGGGCCGGCGTAGGCGGTGGAGCCTGCGAGGCACGCCGCTGCGAATGCAGCCAGCGTGATGGTGTTGCGTGTGTTCATGTGTGTTTAGTGGTGGTGTGTTTGTGGTTTTCTACTCTGTTGCCTTTCGGCACGGTGGCGTTTGTAGCGGGCTCGCCAAATCGAGGCAATAATTATTTTCGGGGTTGTGAATAGGTGCTAATAACTTCCGTGCCCCTCTGTCCGGCGTGCTGTTTTGCGGTGAATAAGTGCTGTGATTCAGATCGGCTTTTCAAAATTCGGCTGCGTGTGGAGGGCGGACGAGAAGGGGAGCACAGGCGACCAAGGCAAACAGGCCGAGTCCCAGAGCCATCCGTTCGCAAGTGGACGCCCGGTGCGCCATGCCATCCATCCTGATGGCGTGATATGACAGGCGGGTCGCCCTGTTCCCGTCCGCCAGTATTTCGTCCGGACCGCGGATGAAGTGTGTTTTTGGCGAGCAACCGGATTAGCACGTCGGATGCGCCGCTCACCGGTCGCCAGGAATACGGAGGACGACCTTCCCTGCGTGGCCGGATGCCATCACGGTGCGGTGCGCTTCCGCGGCTGCGCTGAGTGTGAATGTGTGTCCGACCACGGGGTTCAGCGTTCCAGCGGCGAGGTGCCGCGCGATTGCAGCGTGGCACTCCGCCAGTTCCGGTGCGGGCGTGTTCGCGAGCATGACGCCGCGGATGTCGGCATCCCGCAGCATCAGGTCGCGCGGGTTGATTTCGATGCTTCCGCGGCTACCGATCACGACGATCCGGCCCGTGCCGGCGAGCAGCGCGAGGTCGCGGGCGAGATTCACATTCGCCAGCATCTCGAGGATGAGATCCGCGCCGTTGCCGCCCGTGGCCGCGCGGATCGCCTCCGCGTAGCCGGGTGCGCTGTGATCGAAAACCGCGTCGGCACCGAGCCCGGCGAGCACCTTCCGCCCCTCCTCGCTGCCGCCGGTCGCCAGCACGCGCAGGCCCGCCGCCTTGGCAAACTGCACTGCCGCGACGCCCACGCCGCCGGTCGCGCCGTGCACGAGCACGGTCTCGCCCGCCTTCGCGCCGCCGCGCTGCATGAGCGCGCGCCACGCCGTCGCGCACGGGATGCCGAGCGCCGCGCCTTGTTCAAAAGTCACATGATCCGGCAATGCGAACACACTGCCTGCATCGCACACCGCGGCCTCCGCGTACGTCCCGCTCGCGCTCCCGGCGACCCACACGCGTTGCCCCGGCTGGAGGCGTCCGTCCGTCTCTCCGCCGAGGCTCTCCACCACGCCGGCACCGTCCGAACCCGGTGTCCACGGCAATTCAGGCAGCTTCGCATACGTGCCTGATCTTATATACGTCTCCACGGGATTCACGCCCGCGGCCATCATCTGCACGAGGATACGCCCCGCGCCCGGTTTTGGGAAATCGGGCACATCGCAAAGTTCGAGGGTTTCCGGGCCACCAAAGGCCCGCACGCGGATCGCTTTCATTGCGCCGAGTCTTTGACAGACCGCCCGTGCTCGTCCATCCCTTTGCAAAATGAGCGACTCCTGCTGCCAGACCCATTCACCCGCACCCGGCGCATTCGGCATCGAAAACCCGCGCGGCCTCGATGCCCTCGCATTTGACGGCGAGACTGGCGAAGCCGTCCTCATCATGGTCGAGCCCCGCGCGTGGGACGGCACCGAGGAGCGCATCTTCCAGCTTCAGGAAAAGGTGAACGCCTACCTCAGCTTCGCGCTCGACGGCGAGATGACCGACGCCTTCCCGCACCTCGCCGGCAAGCCCGTCCGCCTCCAACTCGACTGCGCCGTCGCGCCCGACCCGTCGGTCGAGCAATTCGTCACCGCCGTCCGCGAACACATCGCGCTACAGGACATGAAATTCGCCGTCCGCATCGTCGGCGAGCCTTTGCCGGAAGGCGAAGCTGCGGCGCAAGATTCCGGCAGTTGCGGGACCGGCTGCGGCTGCCATCCCTCGTAGGCGCGCTTGTAAAAGCGTGGGCCTCTTTTTTTCCGTGGAGATCAGCCCGCGACTTCACCAGTTCGGCTACCGGAGAACCTTCGTCCTTCGTCATTTCCCCGCCGCATCCACCCCGCGCCTGATCTTCGCCACGTCCACCTTTTCGAGATAGCGCGGGATGTTTTTCCATAGCGGGTGAAAGGCGAATCCGCCGTCCTTCATCTCGCGGATCGCATCCTCGCGGTTCCAGCCTTGCTCGACGATCCGGAGCATCGCGCACGCCACTCCCGAGCGTCTCGTCCTTGTCGTCGCTGAGGTCGCGAATGAAGCTCGCGGCAACGGTGAAGGCCGTCGGCGATCCCGGTGCGGTCAAAGTGCGGCCCGCCGAGGACAGGCGCCACATTGTTTTCCGCCGCCACTTTTCGCTCGGGCAGCCGCCGACGGGCGCATTCGCGATGGTCTCGGCGAGCCACGCATTCGACTTTTCCGTGAACGGCACGATCGCGAAGGCTGCGCTGAATGACGGCTTCCGCCTCGGACGCGTGAAAATCTACGACATCGCGCCGCTGCTGAAGACGGGCGACAATGTCATCGCTCCGTGCGTCGCTCCGATGTGTCCCCGCACGCACGGTGTCTGCCTCGACCGCCGCTTTTGTCCCGGACTGAGCCTATGCCGCCTCGCCGCCGAAGAAGGAGGAGAACGAGGATCCCAATGCTCCGGTGAGTGATGTCATCTTTCAGAAATCAAGAGACGGAACGAAGGGGACGATTTCGATGGCAGTGCGGGACCAAATGCCCGTGCGCATTGCTCTGAATTGATGCACGGTCTGAAAATTGCTCTCTCAGCCATGATCGCCCACAGCCTGAATGTACCGCCCGCTTGAATCAAAGCTTCGCATTGGAATCGCGACCGCCCTGGTCGTTTTCCTTGTCATGGCTTCTATCGTGATCTGGCTCGGAGTCGGGCACCCTGAGACGCGGCTGTCCGTGATGATGGCGATCTTCGGGATCGTGGCCTATTGGGGGCCGCTCGGATTTGCGTTTGTGCTGGTGCGGCGGGCCTTGCGCGAGCGCGTGGATGCGGAGCAGGGGACGCGGGAGGCCGAGGAACTGACGGCGCGAATGATCGAGAGCAGCACGGATTGCATGGCGCTGCTCGACACCGCCGGCCGCTGCAAAATGATCAATTCGGCGATGTGGCGATGGATCGAGGAGATCGGGATGCGGCCTGTGGAAGGCATGCTGTGGGTGGAGGCATGGACCGGCGAACCGCGGCGCGCGGCGGAGAGCGTCTTGGCTTCTGCGGTGTCGGGGAAGGTGGGACGGTTCCAAGGACTGTGCCATGTGCGCTCCGGCGAGGGGCGTTGGTACGATGTCTCGATCACCCCGGTGTGCGATGTGAACAACCGGACGGAGCAGCTTCTGGTGGTCGCGCGTGATGTGACTGCGAGCCATTCGTCGGAGACAAAATTCAACGTCCTTTTCGACAATTCTGCGAACGCACATATCATCTTCGATCGTGACCGGGTGCTCGCCTGCAACCAATCGGCGGTGGAGATGCTCGGCTTCTCGGCGAAGGCGGAGATCCTCGGAATGGATGCCGCGGCCCTCTCGCCGGAGCGGCAGCCGGATGGCTCGCTCTCCGAGACCAGGCGGGAGGAGATATGGGACATTGTGCGGCAGGTCGGCCATTTCCGCTACGAGTGGCAGGCGAGGAAGATGAACGGGGAGGAACTGCCAGTGCAGATCGCGATCACGCCGGTGTGGGCCGATGGGCGCGAGGTGATGCTCGCGGTGTGGACGGATCTCACGGAGCGCCGGCAGGCGGAGACGCTGCTGCAGGAGAGTGAGACCCGCTTCCAAGCATTCATGGAGCACAGCCCCACGCTCTGCTTCATCAAGGACGATGAGGGGCGGATGCTTTTCGTGAATCGCGTGATGGCAAAGGCGTTCGACGTGTCGGCAGAGGAAATGGTCGGCAAGACGGACTTCGACTGGCTCCCGACGGCGACTGCGGAGGCGATCATGGCGGCGGATCGGAGCATCATCGAAAAGAACCGGGCTTCCAGACAGGTCGAGATCATCTCGACCGCCGATGGGACGACGCATGAGTGGCTGGTGATGAAGTTTCCCATCGTGAGCCCGGATGGCCGGAAATTTCTCGGCGGGGTCGGCGTTGACGTGCGCGATCAGCGCAGGGCCGAGCGCGCGCTAAAGCTCAGCGAGTCCACGTTCCGCGAGCTTTTCCACGATGCGCCCGTTGCGTATCACGAGCTGGACACGGAGGGGCGTATCGTCATGGTGAACAAGACGGAGCTGGCGCTGCTCGGATACACGGCGGAGGAGATGGTCGGGCGCCCCGTGTGGGAATTCTGCGTGGAGGCGACATCGAAGGAGGCGGTCGCCAAGAAGCTCCAAGGCGGCGGCAACATGGAAGAGGCATTCCAGCGTCATTTTCTGCGCAAGGACGGGAGCAAGATCCCGGTCCTCATCCGCGACCGGCTGATCCGCGATGCAACGGGGGCGATCTACGGTATCCGGACGACGATG